>Ga0190338_1000008_pt1 | contig 56422 bp, 56 predicted proteins | sample 4872041112_MG_FD_163434 | JGI IMG/M metagenome (GOLD analysis project Ga0190338, IMG submission 163434) | Hydrothermal vent sediment bacterial communities from Southern Trench, Guaymas Basin, Mexico - 4872-04-11-12_MG | ecosystem: Environmental > Aquatic > Marine > Hydrothermal vents > Sediment ... | reverse complement strand
TTCATGACAGACCTTCGGGATTTGATACTCAGCGCACGTGCGGTAAGGGAGCAAATTTCGGAGGAGCTTCCTATTGACGCTAACACACCTGTGAGGGTCGTTGTAGAGGGCACTGAAGTTGAAGGCATTGTTGTTGGCGCGGGTGATCGTCCGTACACTTTGACGGTTCGCAGGTTCGAGGAAACTCGCGTGCCGGCTAACTGGATTCTCTCGAAGGTTGAAGCCAAGACCGCCACTCTTCAGGATTGGGAGTTGAAAGTTGCTTTAGAGGCGTTGAAGGACGGAGACCTCTCTGTCGTTTATCAAATGCTCAAGACGGAGCTTCAAGAACGACAAATGGCACAAGAATCAAAAACATCACCTAAGGAGTATTATTACCCTGAAGATATCAAGTCATTCAGTCCTTATTTAGGACCGCAGTTGCTCTCCGACGATGATCGTGGTTCTGCTACGTTCATCGGACCTTTCAGGGGATATTAAGACGGGAGGTGTAAGTATGAGGATTACTAACTCGAGCAGGCAAACCATTGCAGTGCCGATGATCAACAGCCCAGGCGACGCTGCTATAGCGGGAAGATTGGTTGCTAAAGCCGAGTCGACGCTCATCTTTCCTCTTGGGAGCTTCTTAAAGACTTTTATGTTCTCCCGAGGACTTCTTGAAAAGTTCGACGATGGTTCTCTCTCGGCATCTCTTACTGCCGCAGAGCAAACTCAAATCGATAATATCCAAAAGGCGCTACAGTTTGTGAACTTGGACTGGGGAACACCAAGAGGGCAGAAATCCTTGGTTCCCGGATACGACATTTTATCGTAAAGCTTTGGGAGGAGATTTGCGATGGTTTTGACGAACAACACGAACGAAAAGATCGTCGTACCTGATTTTAAAGTTGTTGGGGATTCTCCTGTAGCGGGCAGACTAATTATTCCTGCGAACTCTTCAGCTCAGTACCCTATAGAGAGCTTCATCCTTTGTCTTCTCTACATACCAGGTTTCGCGGAGAAGATCGCATCAGGGGATATCTCCATTGATTTGCAGACAGCTGATGACACTTATATCAACAACCTCAAGAGCGTTGCCTTGTCTTTAGGTTTGAGCTGGTAAAATGTTTAAGAAGTTTGGCGTAGGCATCAAGATAATACGTACAGCTGAGAAGATCGAGGACGCGTCGTGGCCTAAAGCGGAATCTTTGAAGCCGGTTGCTGAAGTCGGTGACGATTACATTTATGTTGTTGCCCGTGCTATTTCTGCCTATGAGGAGTGGGGGCCTAACGACAATGGCGACGCCTTCGAGTGGGACGAGCTCTTGAAGTCGTATCAGACCTTTGTTAAAGGCGGAGTTTACCTCGACCATGATAATGACGACCCGTCAAAGGCTATTGGAATTATACTTGATGCCTATCCGAACTTTGAGGAGAAGTGTGTTGACGTCTTGATGGCGATTTCGCGGAAAAAGGCCCCCAAAGTTGCAAAGCAGATAGAGGATGGCGTTCTCACAGACGTTTCTATGGGTGTGATGTGCTTCCCCGGCGAGACAGGGATTCTGCTGAGTGATGGCTCGACAAAATCTATTAAGGATGTACAAGAAGGTGAGCGCGTTCTTTCTCTGACAGGGACTGCGACAGTCGAGCGAACACACCGACGCGCCTTTGAAGGCCGCCTGGTACGCGTTGAGACTGCGTGTTCGACCATATTGGCGACGCCTGAACACCCTTTTTACGTCTACACGCCGCGAAGGTTAGCGAAGACTTTTCGCGTTTGTCCCGTTTGCGGCGAAGAAACGAACCGCATTGTAGTACACGCTAGCAAGAAAGCAGACCCGGAACACCAGAAGTTCTGGAAGGATGTGCGCGAGGATCGTCTTCTCCGCTTCGTCAACGCTGAGGATATCATACCAGGGCAATTCTTGGTGTCTCCTTTGAACGTGAGCGACGACTTGTCTCTACCCGACCATGTCGTTGAGCTCGCTGCGTGGTACATAGGCGCCGGCTTCAAGACGTTGGAGTCGATTGTGCTTCTCCTGCCGCGAGGGTCCAATCAGCGTTTGACCTATTTGAAGTTTGTGGCGCGTAGGTTTGGAGGCGCTGAGCGACTTTTCCACGGCGACAAGCTTGTTCCTGTTATTGAAGTGACGGATCCTACTCTTGCGGAAGCGGTCGAGAAGTTCACTCCAGAAACCCTCCGCCGCTTGGAGAAACCTCTTAAACGCCTCTTCCTTGTCACTTTGATCGCAGCCGCTGCCGAGCTGGGGCGGAGCAGCGCTGTTCTTGCAGTTCCTCGGGAGTATGCTTCTGCTATACTACAGTGTTGCTTCGCGCTGAGAACGCGAGCGAGCTCCCTCTCCTATAACAAGGATGAGGTTTTGCTGCGCATTGAGCCTTCCGCAGAGTTAGGACTTCTTTTTGAGTCTTTAGGTTGGGAGGCAACCACAGGGGGTCAAGAGCAGGATTTTATAGTCGATTCCGGATACTGGATGCAGCGTGTTGAGAAAGTTGCTTTCGAGAGACCTGCGGCAGTTGAAGTTTTCAACCTCACGACCAGTGACGGCACCTACGTCGCTAACGGTGTGTTCGTGCATAACTGCGACGAATCGATCTGTTCGATTTGCGGTAACGTTGCAAGAGACGAAAGCGAGTATTGCGACCACGTACGATACTACAAGAACAAAGTTTTTACCGTCATCACAGCAGACGGTAAAAAGGAGCAGCGTCGCTGTTTTGAGTTTAATAGAGGTTTGCGCTTTTTTGAGGTTTCTTGCATATCACCGGGTAGCGAAGCGGCGGACCCGAACGCGAAGTTTCGCTACAAGGTCGCGAAGAAAGAGCTCAAGCCCGCTAAAGTCGCTGCTCTGAAGGATGAGTTGATCGCATGGGATGGCGGAGAGCTTCTGAAGTTTGACTCAAGCGAAGCTCTCGAGGAATTTTTGCGCGAAAAGGAGGAGTTTGTAATGGGTGAGATCAAGAATGCAAGCTCGACACCCGCTCCCGAGGATAGGTTGACTTATGTTGATCGCGGCGACTACGGAGATCCTGAGGAGAAGTTTAAGGAGGACTACGAGCGCACGAAGACAACCACTCCTGAAACGGCTCCTCGTGGCATGCACGTTGATACGTCGGTTGATCGTGGTGATTACAAGAAAGCACAGAAGGAGGACCTGCTCGACGAAATTGCTGAGAAGGTGATAGAGGTCTCGTCCGAGATCGAGAAGCAGGAACGCAAGCGAACCTTGCGCGAGCGTCTTGCGGAGCTGCTCGGCCTAAAGAAGAGCGCAACCTATCCCGAGGGGGAGAAGGCTAAAGATGTTTATAACAAAGAGAAACCGTACCGCGGCTCTCCTATGTGGATGCGCTGGTTTGGTGATTACGGTGACGAGGCTTCGCTCTTCGCGGCGCAGTTCGAGGAGAGCGAAACCAAGCGCAAAGAGCAAGAGAAAGACGTTGCACAGCAGAACGCAATCGGTTTCGCCGGCCCTGTCGAGAATCTGATCAAGATGCGGGAGCTGCTCAAAAAGGCAGCACGCGAGGTCACAGCTGCAGAGGAGGAGGCTAAAGCAGAGGCCACCGATTGGAACAAATCCTCTTTCCTCGATCGCCTTGAGATGTCGGCTAGAGCTCTCCTGCGGCGTTACCCAGACATGCCGATCCCAACTGTTGCGTCTTTGTTCCAAGACCTTCGTGGACTGACAGATGATGAGACGCAGGAGCTTGAGAGACGCCTCTTAGGCGTTTCCCCGAACGTAGCTCCTACTCGCCATACAGCGAAGAAGAAAGAGGCGCAGGAAGATGCCGACTTGATCGATGTAGTTGAGGAGATAGAACTCCCGGTTGAGGAGACTACGGAGGAAACCACAGAAACGACTGAGGAGGAATCCGAAGAGAAAACTCCTGAGACCGAGATGGAAACAACAGCTCAAGCAAATTCACCCCTTGAAGACATGTCGCTGGACGAGCTTGAGGAGGTTTACCCCTACGCTCCTGAAGACGTTAAAGAGCAAATACGCGAGATTTACAGGCAGAAGCTCGTCACCGGACAGGCAGAAGCTCCCAAAGAGACCAAACCTAGAGAGATACTCAACTACGTCCGCAAGCGGATTGAAGAGGGAGCGAGCTACGATCAGATCCGCAAAGAGCTCGCGGAGAAGTTCGGTCTTGGTGAGACACCTAAGCCCGAAGCTCCGACCAAAACGACAGCCCCAAGTGCTCAACCGGAAAGACCTTTTGGAGGTCTTGGACAGCCTACTGAGGTTGAGTCACCTCCTACGTCTTCTGAGTTACCCTCTCAGAAGATCACATCTGCCGCGAAGGAGGATCAGACTGTGAAACCTGGAAAGTACTCCTTCGACGTTGAGTTGACGGAAGGAACGAACGTCCTTTGGTCTCCTGAGACAGTTTCGTTAAGCGAGCAGGAGACCAAGAAGAGGGAGGAGAAGTTCAAACAAGAACTGAAACAAACTGTTGGCACACTTCTCTCTGAAGCTCTGACAGAGAGGCAGAAACAGATCAAGGAGATTTTTGACGAGTACAAGAAGGACAAAACCACGCTGAAGAAGATCGACCAGCTCCCGAAGAAGTACCAGGAGCAGTGGCTGAAGACGTTCGCTTCTGCTCTTTACCACTACTGGAAGGTGAAAGGTAAATCGAAAGCTCAGGCAGAGCAAATAGCTGCTCAGACCGCTTGGGACCGAATTCCGAAGAAGTATAAGGAAGCTGCTGCATCAGAAGAGCACAAGGAGGCCTCCACGCAAGCTGAGGCCCTGACAGAGAGACAGAAACAGATCAAAGAGCTTCTCGAGGAAGCCAAATCCGATAAGGTCCTGAAGAAGAAGATCGACCAGCTCCCGAAGAAGTACCAAGAGCAGTTCCTCAAGACCTACGCTACCGCCCTTTACCACTACTGGAAGGTGAAGGGTAAGTCGAAGCAGGAGGCGAAGAGGATTGCTGCTCAGACCGCGTGGGACCGTATACCCAAGAAGTATAAGGAGGCGTCTCTTGAAACGGACGCTACAATCGAAACGGATGCTGTGACCTCCAAGGATATCGCCGACGAGGTCAACAAGGAGCAGGAGAAGGAGTTCCAGCAGGAGCTCAAACAAGCAGTCGCCAGAGTCGAGAAGGATGGGTACGTTGCTATTTGTACCGGCGAGAAGTGGTCGATTTACGATGAGTCCCGTGTGAAGATCGCCGAGGTGCTTGCTACTGATGTCGACGATGATGCCATACGTGAAGTTTACGGTGACGACAAAGCACCGATCGAAGTTTTCAGAAGCGAGCAGTACGGTAGTGATTTGATCGACGACGTCAAGGAACTGGAAAGCACACCGCCATCTACGGGGGAGATACTTGTTGGCTCCACTGTACGGATTGCAAGCGATTGGGAGCCGACCGGAGATGAACCTCCCGAGCTCGTTCACGACATAGTGCAGCTCCGTGACGAAGGTGTGGAGGGCACTGTTGTGGAGTTCGATCCGATAACTAGAGAGGCAACCGTGCAGTTCGGCCCTGATGCGATGATTGTACTAGCTGAAGCAGAGCTCGAGCCGCTCTCAAGCGACTCGCGACAAAGTCCCGAGACAGTAACCGTCTCCGAAGAGGCAAATGCTGATCAGGAAGAGGAGTTCCTCGCTGAACAAGCAAGAACGCCGTTCGGCCCCGACTCCAAGATCGCGTCGAAGAATGACCCTGAGAAGCAGGCACTTATGGTCAGACTTGCGAAGCTAGAGAGGGAGAGAAGACGGATAATAGCAGAGAAGATGGCCGAAAAGGGTCTTCTTGGCGAATTCACCACACAGGCCGAGCTTGAGGCTGCAATTGAGGAAAAAGTTGACGAGCTCATGAAGCTCGACGATTACGCTCTTGAGCAGCTTGAGGAAGTTGTGAAGAGCGCGTCCAACCCAGGCGGCCCGCGTACCGCATCCCGCGCTTTGAAGTCGCCTGTTGTGACGCGCGGTGCTCCAAAGATTGACACAACCGGAACACTCGATGATCCGGAGTTTTGGACTGAATAACTTTAAAAACAGAGCGCCTAGATGGCGCTGAAGAAGAGGAGGTTTTGTACTATGGGAATGAAAATTCGCTACCTCGCAGGACGCCGTGTAGGCGATCTCTACAGGCCTAATTCTTCAGCCTCTTACGTCGCGGGGCAAGTGCTCATGTTGCAGAGCGACGGCACAGTTGCAGAGATGACGCAGTACATAGGGAGCCCTGGCGATGACGGTGGCACCCTCGTAGGTTTCGCTCTCGGACATGCAGGGTCAGCAAACGACATCTACTCCGACATTTACAACGGGAAGTGCGCCGTCCTTGTTGGGAGGGGTAATGTCGTCGAGCTCAATGCTAGCGACCCTGAGAACGGGAGTGACGACTACCCGTACGACACCGCCCTGACCTACGACTACGGCGATCTCCTGTATGTTGATACGAACGGCAAACTCTCTAACTCCACACCAGGCACCGGCGACGTACCTGCCGACTCTCTGCCTGTTGCTTTCGTTGTGGCTCCGCCTTCTGCCTACACGATACAGTCCGACGAGTTTGGCAACGACTTCAACTGGAGAAACAGATACCCGACTGACAGCGGCAGGATGATCATTCAAACGCTGGTGTAATTGAAAATCCTTTAGCAAAGGAGGAATCATAAATGGCTCGTTTAGCTTCTACGCAGCAAGCAGTAAACGCATCCGCGATCAGTCAGATTGCTACGGCGGTTGGTAATGCAGTCGCACGCACCCTTGCCTCTCAGCAGACTCCAGCTATGACCTCACGAGCCGAAAGACAGCGCAAGTACGCTTCGGCGCTGAAGAAAGAGGCGGCCCTCGCTCGCGCACTCACAAGCGAGGCGGGCCTCAGGAAGATAGCGGCCTCCATGGCCAACCCTGTCAGGGAAATGCTCGACTATAAAGGGATCTGCCGAAAGTTTGCTGTTATTGAGCAGATCCCCGACGGGGTTCCCATGATTTACGACAAGGACTTCCCTGAGGTCCCTGCAGCTAAGATCGCGAACGACGGCGCTGTCTCAATGATCGAGCTCGAGGGCGAGCGCGTTACGCTCGAGCCTTTCGAGATTGTCGCTCGCCCGAAGGTCCCCTACAGGCAGCTCTTCAACCGCAGGTTCAGAGCTCTCGACCGTGCCAAAGATCGACTTATACAGGGCGTCGAGCTTCGAGAGGATCTGACCTTCTTCAGCCTTTTGGAGTCTGCTTTCCAGGCTGGTGTGACTGCAGGCTATCACACCGAGGTAACGATACCTGGCCCTCTCACCAAGGCTGGTCTCGCCGATGCCTTCGCGCAACTAGAAAACACCAGGCTTCCCGTTGCTTCCGTGTTAATGTCGGCATACGGCACGCGAGACATCAGGTCTTGGGAGTGGACAGTTCTGGATCAGTTAGCTCTCCAGGAGATCAGAGAGACCGGGTATCTGGGTTCGCTCTGGGGCGCTGACTTCAACAGTAGGAGTCCTCAGCCGGCGACGGCTGTGTCAAAACCGGGTGAATTGCTGGAAAGTCTGGTTGCATAGGAGTGGTACTCGATGAGAATCCCTTCACATGAGAACAACTTAAGAGTAGAAAGTTTAAACAATCCTGACGAAGGGATTGTCATCAGTGAAAATCCCTCCTCGGGTAGCTCGATGGAGCTACGCCAGACAACCAGCAGCCAAGCCTTTGGGGTGATCTCCGAAGGAAGGTTCAGAGACCATGCGCCCGGCTCTCCCACATTTGTGGGAGATGAAGATATGGTCCGAACCATGCGGCGACGCATGGAGGTCGGCAGAAATGTCGACCCGCCATCCGGTGACGGGTGGTCAGTAGCTCCTCCGCAAGGGGAGTGAAAGTAACAGATTGCTACGTGAGCGACCAGGTACCGCCCGGTGTGATGTACATCATGGCACCGCCGAAGTTCTTAGCGTGGATGCCGTTCCGACGTGATACCCAAGTTATACCGGCAGACGACCCGGATAACCTGTGGCTGGGGTTCGTTGCGTATGAGCTTTTGGGCATGACTGTGTTCAATGCTCGCGGAGTCATGAAGCTGTCCTTCTCGGTCTAATTCTAGGCGTGGTGAGGGTAGTTTATCACTACCCTCACCCTCCCCTCCTTGAAGAGAGTCTCAGCGGACGAGTATTCCGTTGGCGTAGATTGGAACGTCAACTTCGCAAGCAGGTGATATATCGAAGGTTTTGATAGAGGATAACTTGTCGAACTCAGGGTGTCTGTAAGGACGTACGGCATACTTGGAGTTTATCTCTTTGAGTTTTTCTCTTTTCTCACCCTCAAGAAACCCGATCTCCTTCTCAAACTCGTTCCTGTGGGACGTCACGTAAAGGTAGTTCAGCTCATAAGAGTATTCGTGTCCTTGAGGAACCCTCGAGTTGAGACCATATTTTTTTCTGTTTGATCTTATACCTAGGTACAAAAGTAGAATCTGACACTGCTCTATTAACTTATCAGAGGTGGATGAGAGAACAACAGCCTTGGTCGCGTTCTTGTGAGTGAAAACAGTACCATCTGCCGAATAAAGGCCTCTCAAAAATGCGGCGACGACATCACGAGGAGCCTCTAGAACAGAAAAAGGTACTACCTTTCCTCTCGCCCTACGAGTCGAGACACCCAGAGCTTGCAGGAAGTCTGTAAGGGACTTACCGCTCGTCACTACGCGCGTGCTACTTGATTGGCGCACAATTGTAACCTTCCAACCTAGGTTTTCGAAAAAGCTCTTCCATTTCTCCCGCATAAGAGTGTTGTTCGCAACTTCGATGCAAACGGTGTAGTTGTGTAGACCGACGTAACCATCTCCGACTAAGTAACCAACAAACTCAGCGAACCCTTCCGTCCACTTTTCGGGAAGGTTTACAAACTTAGTGAGGTGTAACCTGTTTCTACCATTACTGTCGTAATGTCTCCTCCTATAATTAGTCGGATCAACCGGGAAGGAGTAATCTTGTGGATAGGTGACTTCGCGCGCATCAAGCAACCTCACCTCACACTTCTCAGGTAAATCTCTGAACCTCTTCCATCCGTTGCCGCGTACAAGGAGCTCTCCTTCGACAAGAGCGACCTCGTAACCAAACTTAGTCCTAACAGAAAAACAGCCAACCTCACCGAGCGGTTTGATGTTGATAGTTCGATAACCATCATCTGTTAAAACTCGCTCCTGAGAGACGGAGCTAAGCTTCTTCAAACCGTTTTCAGTAACGACGAGACATTCCCCCGAAAGAATACTCATGACATTTCCTCCCTGTCGGATTTTGTTCTGGTAATTATAAGGGAGTTCTTATGTGCCAAAGCAACGAAAGTTCGTCTTTTCACTTGCCAGGGATGGGTACCCCACCCCTATAATTTTTCCGAAAAAACTTTAGGAGGTTTTGTGCTATGCTCGAAACCGAAAGGCGAGAAGACGCTACTTTTCGAGATATAGAGGCTTTGGAAAAACTAGCTAAAGAGGTTGACAAGCGTGCTGCCGAAGGTAAGCCTCTTTATGTCGTCAACCCCGGCAGACGCATTATCATTTTTGCAGATCTTTTCTATGGTTCAGTACCAAACGTCTCGCAAGGGTTCCCTTTACGACTACCTCCTGGCAAGTCTCTTGACCTACTTCGCTTTTTCGAACCGAAGCAGATCAAGTCCAGTATGTCTCTTGCTACGGCTTACGCGCAAGGTTTGGTAAGGATAGCAGATTCGCCTGAGTCGTACGATTTTGAAGAGCCTGAATTTCTTTCGAACTCCTTCGAAGCTCCTCCTAACATTTTCGATGAGAAGCTGGTGGAGCTGATAGAAAAGGAAGAGAAGGAGGAGGAGAAGCTGAGGAGGTTGTCCCGTGATCCGCTCGCGGACAGAGTCAGGAGAAGCAAAAAATAGAGCAAAAGCTCCCCTCAGGGTGGATCTAGCTGGAGCGTGGACAGACATACCCGAGTTTTCCGCTGAGATACCTGGTGCTGTTTGCTCCTTTACCATTTCGTCCTTTGTTGAGGGAGATGGTAAGACGTTTACCCAAGATCTTCCGTCTGAGGCGGGTTTAGGAAGTTCTGCTGCACGTTTTGTTGTTGCTGCTTTTCTTGAGGACAGAACTAGTGCGCGTGACATCGCGTTGCGCGCTTTTCTCAAGGAGAGGGCGACCGGTGCACTTTGTGGTTTGCAGGATCACTTGGCTGCTGCGTACGGCGGCTTCAATTTCTTCACCTTTGAGGGTATGGACTTTGATGTCTTCAAAATGCCATTTCCACACTTTATTGCTGAGCAGTCCCTTTTGGTGTTTACTCACAGTCGAGTATCGTCGGAAGTGCATAGTAAGGTTTACGCCGAGTTCAACCATCGCAAGCATCTTCTCAGCGACCTTGAAAAGGCGACTCGTGCTGTTTTTGACGCTTTTAGAACATCGGACCAAGACGAAATCATTTCCTCTTTGAAAGAGGCGTGGCAAATACAAAAGAGTTTCGCTCCTGAAAGTTTACAAGGTGTGGAGGAGGTACTCACTTTTTTGGAAAAAAGAGCGCTTTTTGCCAAGGTTTGTGGTGCGGGAGGCGGGGGTTTTGTTTTTGCTATTTTTTCCTCTGGGCAAAAGCCTGAAGAAATAGGCCTAGAGGTGATTGAGAGGGGTTTGGGAGAGTTTTTCCTTTTACCTCGTTTTGAACCTGTAGGCGTTCGCTATGAGCCGTAAAGAGCTTGACAAGCTTGACCTGCGGAAAGCTGTGTTGATAAATAGAACAAACTTTATTCTCGTTTTGAGATTTCGGAACACAGTTTATGTGCCTCCGAAGACCGCTTTAAACCTTTCAGAACTGTTTTTCAGGTGTAATCATTCGATTGTGTTTCATCCAATACGCAAGCGTTTTGAAATTTGGAAGTTTGAAGATCAGGTAAGTGCGAAACAGTTTCTTGATCAACTTTATTTAGAGCTTTGCAGAGCTATGGTGAAGTTTCATGTGGCTTCACCGACAGAGCTTGTGGTGGGTGAGTGATGAAGGTTAAAAACGTTAGCGACGATTTTGTTGTTTTGGACGATTTGTTACACAAGGATTTGAGGACTCCTCTCCGCATTAGACCTGGCGAGGAAGTCGATCTTAGTGATCTTTGTTTTCCTGACGAAGTGCCGCATTCGCGGAAGCTTCGAGAAGCGCTTACCTCAGGGCTTTTGGTTTGTCCGAATCCTGTTAGTGAGCTTTTACGCCCTCCTAGCGACCTCGATATGGATCGTGTACGAAGAGAGGTTAAGCAAACACCAATTCTTAACCTTGGCGTTGTTTTTGAACGGGGTTCTTGCAAGTTGTTTTTGAAGTGCGGAGAGTGCGATGAGGATTTACATATGCGGGAGGATGGGTGGTTTTGTCCCAAGTGCGGAGCCTTTCTCGAACCTCTAGAGCTTGTGCAAACGATTAAGAGGCTTTCCATGCGCCTTGAAAGTTTGAAAAAGCAGGCGTTTTTGATTGAACGAAGGAGGAGAGGAATGTGATTGTCAAGAACGAAACTCAGTCCAGGCTGGTTCTGGTGAACGATGGCGAGGTGGTGCATCTTCTTCCTGGCAGTGAGAAACGTTTACCTTTGACGGAGGAGCTATTGAAAGCATGTGACGATGGAAAGCTGAAAGCTCTAACCTTCGAAACGAAAGACCTTTTACGTACCCTCACAGCGGATAATTTAGCGGAACTGCTTCACCCTCTTTATGTGGCTGGTGGTAAGGAAGTTGTTTACGACTTGTTCGTTTTGTCGCAAGAGCTAAGTTTGAACGAGGAAACTGCTGTGATTGAGGAGTTTTTGAATGGCCTTGAGTAAGCGCCCGTACTGCTACACAGGCGGCGAGGTTGTCATTACTTTGTCGCTGACAGATCCTGAAACTGGCGAGATGAACATACCGAACTCCGTATTTGTTCGTGTTTTACGTGCTGAGGTTGATGGCACGTTTACAGAGGTTGTACCACGGAGTGAGGTTGCTGTGGGCGACTCCCCGCAACTTGTCTACCGTTTCTCTTCAACTGATACGGCGGGGGACTATGTGGCGATCTTCGAGCTTAATTTCACCGACTTCCAGACTGAGAACCGCGAGATTCACTTTTCTGTTGTTGAACCGCCCCTTTATTCTCCGACGGTTAAAACTCTCATAGACGGTTTGAGACTTTTTTTGCGTGACAATAAGCCTTATCTTTTCCGTGTGGACGAGCCAATAGAGCATTGGGACGATGAGGAACTTTACGCTTTCTTGTATTTTGCGCTTCTCGATTTCAACGGCAGTCCTCCGTTTTGGACCTCTTTTACGTTTGAAACTTTGCCTCCTGAGGCGTACAACATTGTAGTTATGGGTGGCGCTGTAATGGCTCTCATCGCGCGTTCTGTTTTGGAAGCGGGAAACCATTTCACCTACAACGACAACGGGCTTTCTGTTACCCTTGCAAGGTCACAAGGTTATATGTCCCCGGCGCAAATGCTCCTGACTCAGTATGCTCAGGGCAAGAAGTCTCTGAAGAGGTACATCGGATTGTCGACGCCGTGGAAGGGAATCAAGCACGTGAGAGCGCCGCTTTCTATACGACGACCACTATCGATGATCCCTGCTTTGGAAAACGTTTTCGGTCGGTGATCTAGATGAGACTTTTAAACCAGCGTTTTCTCGACACAATTCGTTACTTCAACGGCCTCCTTCAGAGACAGGCGCATGAACCTGTGATACTCTTGCGGCGGAGGTGGCGTGGCGAAACTGTTACCGGAGTGATTTCGGATTTTTCGACGCAGAAAGTTGAGATCGCTGATCTGCAAAACCCACTACAAAAAACGTCCCTACCCGTCTACGTTGGTGAGGTTGACTACTCGCAACGGCTAGGACGTCCGCATCTGAAACGCTTCTCCGTTTTTTGTGATGGTACTGAGTTGGAGCGTGCACCGTCTTTGAGGCAGCTTCAAGGCGGCACATACTTCCTCTATGTCGCTAAGGGTGAGGCGACAAGCAGTGCTGAGGATGAAAAGGTTTATGTTTACCTTCCCTTCTCACCTGCAGGACATACGATCACGTACTCTTACGAAGAGGTGTGTCGGTGTGTTGATCCTGAAAGTGATATCGCGTTCAGACCGCAAGCTGGAGAATGCCCTATTTGTTACGGTACTGGTATTGTGGGTGGCTACGATGTGTACACTTGTCCAGCAGAATACTTCGGCAGACAACTTTTGAAACCGGCTAATACTATTCTCATAAGAGTACCTATCACTACACAGCGAGTGCGTGTCACTGACTTAGGTATTGTCGTTGAAACTGTTAACATGTCGTGGACAGGTCCTGAGCCACGCCTCCGAGATTGGGATGTCATCGTCCGTAAAGTAGACGCTGAGTCCTTCTACGGAGGTAGGGTTGAACGGCGCTACGGGGAGAGTTATTTAAGATATTGGGTCACAGAACATCAGTTTTCGACGGTGCGACAAAACAGTACTTTCACAGAGCCAGAAATCCTACACCAGAAGTTTAGACTGCAACTTATTCAGCCAAACCACATTATATATAAGTTGGAATTATGACGGGCGGAACAGGTTGTGGTATCCTTAGGAAAGGGAGGAAACCATGCCTACCGTAGCCCTCAGGTTTACTTTTAAGCCGAACGAAAAGATAAACCATCTCCTTGACGCCTGTGGGCAAATGACCCAGCAGGCCGTCAAGTGGGCACTGGACAATAGGAAGACTTCCACGCACACCATCGTGAAGGCCCTCTATCCCACCTTTCGGGAGCAGTTTCCGAAGTTACATTCCTGCTGGGCGCAGAAGGCGACACGCACTGCGGCGGCCATCGTCCATGCGTTCCAACGCCGGCAGAGGAAAAGGAGGAGGAAGGGGGAAGGAGAGAAAGAAGGAGACAAGGGAAGTGAGCGGCCTCGAATCAAAAAGGTTTGGGTTTACGTGGACAAGAGCACTTTCCGCTGGGAGTGGGACGGGGAGTACTTAACGGTTCGTATTAGGGTTTTGGCGAGGGACAAAGCGCCTGTTGTGCTTCGCTTTCGGCCGCATCACAAGTACCGGCGATATGTGGAGGCATGGGCACGGGGGGAATGCGACTGGGGCGAGCCGACCTTGAGCCGGAGCCGGCTGATAATCCCGTTGAAGTTTCCCGACCTATCCCCTTACGCGCCTCGGACCCTGATTGGGGTGGACAGCAACGAGAGAAGCCTGGATGTCTTCATTGAGGCCGGCGGAGAGTGTAAACTGGATACTGCATATGTTCCCCTGGTGAACGCCGAGCACGACAAGCGCATTCAGCGGGGATGCCGGGGGAAGCACAATCCGAAGGCTAAAGCGAAAATACAGCGCAAGCACGGAGCGCTTCGGCGGCAGAAAACGGAAGCCTTCTGGCACGCGGTCGCCTTGAGGCTAATCTGGATGGCGCTGTCCTGTGGGGGAGCGTTGGTGGTAGAGGATCTCAAGGGATTGAAGGGACGGATAAGGGGGAAGCCGAAGCGGATGCGGCGTCGGTTGCTCAATCAGTGGAGCATTCGGAGGTTTCTTCGCCTTCTGAAGGACAAGGCGGAGGTATACGGTGTACCTATGATAGAAGTGAATCCCGCCTACACCAGTCAGACTTGCCCGGTATGCGGGGAGAGCCTAAGGGGGCGAGAGGAACTGGTGTGTCGCTGTGGGTTGAGGATGAACCGCCATGCGGTGGCAGCGCGGAACATAGCTCGGCGGGGCAAGAAACAACTTCCGCTGGAAGGGACGAAGGGTTCGTTAGGGGAGAGCAGGAAGTTGTTTGTGAGACGACAGTCTCTTTCAGCGGGCAGGGGGTCGTGGGTGCTCCTGGTGGCTCTGCCTCTACCGCTCTTCGGAGCGGTACGCAGGGAAGCGCAGGCAACTGCGTAAGTCCTAATATAGCTTTCCTTTGGACTAGCAACTTTTAAGGATAATGAGATGAGGGTTGAGGGAGTTTTGGACACATATTTGAAAGCCTTCGAGCAAGGCGAGTTTTGGCAAAGGGTAGGTTCTCTTTTGGAAGATTTTGGAGTGCGTGTTGAACGCGTGGGTTTTGATGGGGGGAAAGTAGACTTTGTTGTTAGTGGTTTACTAGATAGGGAGGCTTTCAAACTTGCAATTGAGGAGGCCTTGCAGTGGTTTATCAGTTTACGAGGCGTGCACGGCAGAACATTATAAAGGTGTTGAAGCCATATTTTGAAGAGGCAGTTCGTGTCTACGATGGCTACGAGTGGCTGGAGATACCGCAAGTTCACGTTGTCGACGCCGAAGAGTGGGATAGTCGCCTTTTGCCTGCAATAGTGACACAAAACGCTAGGGGACGTGCCATTGATATCACGATAGGTGGGTTGATTTCAGAACTTCAAGACACTACAGGTGAGTTCGGGGAGGTTGGTGCAACCTACGAGGTTCGCGGCGGGCAGGGTGCGTTCACCCTAGAGCTCCTTTGCGCCTCGAATTCGCAGAAGACGCAGCAGCTCATAGCTGACAGGGCTGCCTTCTTGCTTACTCTTTTGAGAGAACAAATTTACAACGACTATCTGATGTTACTTTCCAACGATATTAGTGTTGCAGAAGCCGGCAAAGCTCCAGGAGCTCCTGAACAGGAGAGTGTTTGGATAACGAGACTTTCAGTTTCACTGACAGCTGATTTCCGCATTCTGGTCAGGAGGGACACAATTTCTCAGATTGTAGTGCTTTAGCCGGCGAAATTTCAGGCTTTTAAAGGAGGAGTTTAAGCGATGCTGAGTAATTACCGCGTACCGGGTGTTTATGTGGAGCGTACGATCAACAGAGGGATACCTGCCGTTTCTCCTGGCTTCCGTATCCCCGTGTTCATCGGCCCTGGCTCCAACGTCGAACTCAAAACGGCAACCTACAATAATGTTGATCTGAATCTCGCGGAAAGCGAAACTACATCAATCGACCTCCCGGATGACTGCGTACGACTTCTTCGCGCGGGTACAGCATCTGGCGGTAACGATCTTTTTGACTACGACACTGCGATCGGAGGAGCGTGTACGAATTCATCGTATAGCATTGAAGCGACGTATGATGATACGTCCTCTCCTAAGACGCTGACTTTTGCAGTTTCCGGAGGTGGTAACACGCAAGGACTCTCGGATACCGATGATGTTTACGTTACCTACTACGCGAGCGCCCCATCAAGCCGCTACGACTTTACCGTGTACTACAATCTCACGGACCTGCAGCTTGCCCATGGCGGAGAAAGTGCTGAGAACCTCGTTTCTGTTGCGGGGGCTTTGGCTTTTGCCAATGGCGCACCTGCTGTAGGAATTATACAGCTTGACTTCGGGGAGGCCAATCCTCTTCCGGGCGACGGCTTCAGCTCCCTTTCGGAATCCGATTGGACGACTGCCTTCGAAACCGCCATCGAGAAGCTAGATGAGGTACCTCTGGAGCAGTGCCGCATTGTTGTTCCTGTCCTGCCGACGACTTCAGTGATCACTGAGTCATTTTATCACACCAACATTGTGCTACCCACTATCACGAGCGTCCGCAACGCGTCAACCTCGACTGAAGCGCGATGGCGTGTTGCCCTCTTCGGAGTGCTAACCGCCAGCGACAAGAGCGCGATGCTCACCTCCGCACAAAGCTTGGCTAACTTTGTGAGAAACGTTGGATCCCCTGAGACGCGACGTTTTACAGTGATCGCTCCCGACGTTATCACCAGGTCTGTGAAGCAGGGTTACACCTCGACGACGCTTACATTGAATGGCACTTTGCTTGCCGCTGCTGCAGCTGGAAAGATATGCGGCCTGGACAAAGCGTCCAAGACCATCACGAACCAGATCGTTTCAGGTCTTACTCTCGAGCGTACCATTTCGAAACAGGACCGGATTACATTGGGTGGTAATGGTGTAACCGTTTTTTACACGCGCGATTCCCTCGTCTACTGCAACCATTGGATTACAACCGATCTTACAGCGGCTGAAACTCAGGAAGGTAACATTACCGAGGTCGAGGACTTTGTCAAGCAGTATTGTTTGAATCTTCTCAGCGACCAGTTTGTGGGGCGGTTGATTTCTTCGACGACACTGAGTGAGGTTTCCGCCTATGTTGATGTGATGTTGACCACCTTGACGTCTCGCGGCATTATTCGCGGTTTTGAAAACGTCGACGTTTCGACAAGCGATGACCCGCGGACCATAGCGGTTTCCTTCAGTCTCCTTCCGCTGTGGCCTGCGAATTGGATCGACGTTACTTTCATGTTTGGTGTATAAGGAGGGACTCATATGCTTTGGAATGCTGATGATAACAATAGAATACAGGAGAGTTACGAAGAGTTCACTCCTCCCGGCCCTGTAGCTAACGAGGTTTTGGTCCCACCCACTGCGGCACGCGTATTTTACGCTTACACTTTGAAGGTCAACGGACACCCAGTAGGCACGTTTCAATCGTTTACACCTTCTTCGACGCGACAGATTGTGCGCCTTCGCGGCATAGCGAATAACGGCGGGTGGCCTTTTGAGATGGTTCCGGCACCCGCTGACGTGCAGATTGCAGTAAACCATATTGCTCTTTATCGACGCCCCTTAACAGCGGCTCTCGGTTTTCCGTTCGGAAGCAACCTCGACCTGAACTGGATGAAGGTACCGTTCGAGATCGAGGAGATTTGTAATATACCCGGCTCTGATGCTCTGGAGCAGAACACCTATGTTGATTGCATGATCTCGAACGTTAACCGTACGTTGAATCAAACGACAGCACAAGTTGCTGAAACTGCTACAATACAGGTGAGGTTTGTCAAGCACAACAACTTGACCGACTTTTATGCGGTTGCTTCAAAGCGTCCTATACTGAGCATATAGGATGAGCTCATGAGAGCATCTCAAATCCTGATTGAACTTTTTAAGCTACCTGAGAAGATCGTCGAAATACATGGGAGGTTACCAAGCGGAGAGGAAGTTTCTCTTTCCGTGAAGCTGCACCTCCTATCTGACGAGGAACTACTCGCCGCCTCTAGAGAGGCCGACAGATATCAGACTTTGGGTCGGCCTCTCGCCCTCCGTCGTGAGATTTTAGCTCGTGCGATCGAGTGGATCGACGGCGAGCCCTTAGAAATGCCGTCAAAGATAAGGGAGCAGTTTAAACTCGCTTTCGGCCGTGAACCCACTCCCCTCGAGCAGCGCCAGTGGGTCCTCTCGCAATGTCAACCAGCAACCCTGCAGCTTCTGGAGGAGGCGTACGAGGAGCTGCGAGCGGAGCAGGAGAGGCTCGTTCAAGAGGTCAAAAAAAAATTCTCGAAACAACAGGAAGCATCCCCGGAATCGGAGAATTGGTTGGAGTCGTTTTCAGCAAGTTTGGAGGAGCTTTCGGAGGAAGAACCCCCACAGAGCTAGGGCTTTGGATTCTCTACTTTTGGGCCGTTTCGATGGAGAGTCAGCGAAAACTTTTCGTTTACGATGTGCTTGAACTTGTTCTCCCTTGGTTGAATCCAACGCTTTGGGCGGAAGTAAGAGGCAAAGAGAGCGTTGTCAACGAGTCTTTTGGTGAAATCGCGAAGCAGCTGGAGGAGCTATAAATGTTAGGTGCAGGGTTGTTCGCTAACATCGGTCCCCATGTTGAGCGTTTCATTCTCGAGGTCGTCGCGATGGCGGCGCGTCGCGAGATGCGCGATCTGAGCGACGTGCTGGAAGGAAGCGCCCAAAAGGCCAAGCTCCTGGAGTCGCAAATACAGTCTGCGCAGAAGACGTTTTTGCAGTGGATGCGACAAGCATACATACCCACTACTATTGGCGATGCAATGACCTTTGTCATGAGGCAATATCGCGAGCTTAAGAGCTATTACATGACGCTTGTCGATTTGCAGCGGGAGCTTGCAAGAGGCGGTGGTGTTTCTCGCGACTGGGCACGCGTGACCTCTGAGGGCTTCCGAGATGTAGTGGGTCGCGTTGAGGAGCTGCGCCTTCGCTTTTATTTAACGCGCCAAGAAGCGCGTGCACTGATCGAGGCAGTCGCTCAGACCGGAATTCGAGATTTCAGCCAGATTTTCCCCGTTATGGAGCGTTTGATTACATACCACAAGGCGTGGGGTGTTTCTTTACGCGATCTTTCAACTCTTTGGAGAAACATGGTTCTAGGCCTCCGCGCTAGCACTGATCAGATTATGAGCGAGTTTGAGCGGATGTATACTCTTTTCGAGCAAGGTGGTTTACTCGTTCAGGACCAAATACGGCTTGTTAACGAGCTCACCAACGCTTACGCGCGATTCGGCATTTCGCTCGAGGATGTCGCTACAGTCGTTGCGTCCGTGAATGAGGCGATGCGAAGTAGTCCTATTTTCAACCCGCAGTTAGCCGCGGATGTCTCTCGCTCTCTTATACGCACAGTTGCGGAGATGGGACCGCGCGCGCTGACAATGCTTTTCGGTGTTTTGCAGCAGCAACCCCAAGCTATCTTGCAGATCTTCGGTGGTATGGAAGGTGTGCAGCGGATTCTTTCTGAAATGCGACAGACAACAGTGACGATAGAGGAGGCGCAGGAAGAGTTTCAGCGCCTCCTCTCTCAAGGGCCAACAGGAGGTTTGCAGCAACTGTTTGTCTATGGCTTGAGGACACCTGGGATGGCTCCTAGGATGATTGTTGAGTCGTTTCGTCAAGTTTACGAAATGCTCCAAGAGATTGTACCTCCGCGCTTTTTGGGCGTAGCGCTCGAACAACTTGCGCGGCAGGGATTCCCGATGCTTGGGCGCCTTACAGGACCGCAGCTGTTACGACTCGCTACAGACCCTGAGTTCGCTCGGCGTGTCGAAGAAGCTTTACAAACTTTAGAGCGTACGCGAGAGAGCGGAGAGGATCTTGTTGATAGGTTTAGGACTACTGAGGATTTAATACGTGAAACCCTACGCGATTCAACAGATATCCTGCGGCGTATACGGCTGAGCATGGAGATGATTTACGGTTTGTTCCTGCCAACGCGAGAGGGTGACGCTATCAGGGTCCGCACAGCTCCAGGACTTGCACGGCAAATTGTGGGGGGTATTTGGCACGGTGTTCGGTGGCTCGGAAATAGAATACCTCTCCCAAGACCGGGAGTTGCGGAAGTTGAGGTACGCCCAGAGTGGCGTACACCTTTGACTGAGTTTTTGGAGAGGAGACCTCAGGTTCGTACCGAGGTTACGAATATTATCGGTGCTCCTACTCCCGCTGCGCAGGCTCTTCTCGCTGATGCCCTCGAAAGGGCTCTTGGGTCACCCGATATCACAGCAAGGATCGAAGACCAAATCAGGAGAGGTGCGGAAAGGGTCGAAATACCTCTCGTTGGGCGCGAGGGACGGGTTATCGGTACCATACATATCCGCCCTGTTGACGTCTCAGCTCTTCGTGACATTTTGCGGCAAGTCCGCGAGAGAATACCAAGTAGTTTGCTCGAGCAAGTGCGCACCGAGTACGAACGCATACAAAGAGGCGAGCGTCCGCGCCCCCTCACCCTCTCGTACGAGCCCGCTGTCGCAGAAATCGAAACACTACGGCAGCTTTTGGTAGGGCAGCTACAGAGAGTGCAACCCCAAGATGAGACGTCTCGACGCCTTCTTGAGGAGCTTCGCGAGCAGCGCCGCGGACAAGAGCTGTTACGGATGATGATCGAGGAGCGCAGAGAACCGGCGCCAGCAAGGGGCGAACGTCCTCAGGTTACCCCGCCGCCTACACCAAGGCCTGCTCACCCCGAAGCTGTGACTCCTAGGGTAACACCACCGCCTGTTTCAGTACGCACTGACGCCCTTGACAGAGCTATCGAGAGATTACGGCAGACTGAAATCCCTGTACGCACTGAGGGTTTGGAACGTTCCGCGACTGCTGCTGCTGAGAGGTTGCGTCGAACAGAGATTCCCGTACGGACTGAAGGCTTGACGCAGGTTGTAACAGCGCTGCAACACTTGCGGGATTTGAGAGTCAGGGTTGAGGGAGAGGACGCGGCGGAAGAGATTCGTAATGCGATATCTCGAGCGCAACCTCCGGATGTCAACGTAAGAGTTTCGGGCCTTGAAAATGCGGTGTCTCGTCTTGAGAGATGGCGCCCGCCTCGTGTCGATTTAAGAGAGCAGGTGGAACATCGTGTTGCGGTTGAGACTCCGGATATTGAAAGAACCCTACGTGAAGTGGCGCAGCGGCCACAGGTTATCGAGCGACAAACCGTGACTGAACGTGTTCGCGTGTCCCAAGCTCCTCTGACTCAACCCGTGCAGCTGCGAGTTGATAACATAACGATTGCTTTAGACGAGGCTGGAAGGCAAACACTTTCCGGCTTCGTCAAGGATGAAGTTGTTAGTGGTATTTTAGTGACTCCTGAAGTTCAAGGGTTGTTAGGATGAGAGGAGACAACATAGAACCGATCACATTCAGACGCGTTTTAGGGGATGATGAGGTTACACTTTATGTGAACCCGCAGCAGATACAGATCACCAGTAGAAAGGTCTTCAGCAGGGTGATGACAAATACTCGTTGGGTATTCCATCATTGGGGACGAGAGCCGTATATCATTTCTTGCACCGGTTTGACTGGTAGTTTGATTCCTGCAACAGGAACCTCCGACCCCTTCGAAAAGTCTAGTGTTTACCAAACTCAAGCGTATCGTACTCTCAAGAAGCTCGAGAGTTTTTATTCCGAGCCTGCTTTAGAAGCTCTTGCATTTGCAACTGACTCTACAACAATCGCAAACTCGATCAAGAAAATTCTGGTGCAGCTCAAATACCGCCGCGACATTTACGTCGGTTTTTTCTCTTCTTTCAGCTTCAGAGAGCTCGAGACCAGCCCCTGGGCGTGGACTTATTCCTTTGAGTTTGTGGGTACGTATAAGGCGACTGTAGGTGTATCACACAGTGCCGAGGCACTGGTTCAACGCTTTTTGGAAAAATTCGGGGAGTTCGCACCGCGGTTTGTGAAATGAAGGGTTACAGGATAAGAGTACCGTCAATTGACGAGATCAGGTCTTCAGTTCCGCCACAACACTCCTTTCCTTATGTTTGGCCGTTTTTGGCTATAGGCACCACCGAGGAGCGTTTTGGTAAGAAGTCTCTGCCGCTCTACTTGACAGCTGACAGCATAGATCCTGATACTATCATCCCTCTTAAGTCTGTTGAAAGTATTAGGATTCGCCTTACAACCCAGGTTACTTCGTCTGGCACTTGTAGTATCGTCGCCCATAACCATTGGGTTGCTCGCCGTGACTCTAAAGGCCACCTGCTTTTTGAACGCCTTTTTGAGGAGCAATTACCCTTTGAAGTGGGGAGTGAGGTTTGGTACTTGTCTCCCGACAGGTTTGACGGCGAAACACTTGAAATACAAAGCGGTGGCTGGGTCAAGGGGCATCTTATATCTTTTGACGGTCAAAGGTGGACCGTCGAGCTTGAGGATGGTAGACGTATCAAGACAACAGAGGAGCGGCTGTTTGCCCCGAAACAATCGCGGATATTACCGATGCACAAGATCATGGTCTTCGGGCTGAACCGATTTTACGTCCAAACTCTTCAGCGCATGCCCTTTGAGGAGGTGGGGCGTTTCACATTGGAGGAGCTTTTGAGTCAATCCCCATCTGCCGTCAGCAACTGGACGACGACGCCGATTTTTACCGGTTATGTAACGTCTGTGACTCACAAGAGAGCAGGAGCCACACATTTGGTGACCCTCAATGCCAGTGATGTTTTAATTTGGGCGGACTTGTCGTTGATGAATCGGAATCCTGCTTTAGTCCCCGATTACCTCGGGATTTTTGGTAGAGAACCGTACTACGATTTTGGTCAAACGGTTTATCAGGTCTTCACCACAAGGTTTGCAGGTGTTCCAGCGCAGGACATTGTTCGAGCGCTCTTTTTCGGAGCCTCCCTCGTGGAGGTGAAGTCTCAAACTAATGTTTACAGCAAACCCGACACTAACAGTCGTATCGTCGGTGAGGTTTCGGCAGGAACGCCCGGGTTGCTTGTTGAAACTTTCCCAGCCCTTGACCTCGACTTGGCTGAAGACGTTGAAAAGGTGCTTGCTAGAGGAAGGTGGGCAAGAGTTACTTTCAAGGTACGTCCTGACCCCGGTGCGTATGGTTTTCTCTCCGGCTGGGTACCTCTGTCTCAAATTGTTTACGAGAAACGTTTGATCTCAGGGATAGGATCGTTCCAGCCTTACACCGGCACCGATCAAAACAGAATCGAGCTACAAAAGCTTCAGCATAGTGAGGAAGTGGCTAAGCTCTTCACCCCCGACAAGCTCAAGATTTTGGATCTGGAATCCTTTGACACTCCAGAGGACGCTGATGTGATTGTTGCTTACAACGAGTTTTTCAGAACCAACCCTCCTGAGTTCGTTTCTCAATATGCCACCCGCCGATCTTTGCTCGCCGAGGTTTGCAGAACCACAAATACGGAACTTTGGGCCGACGGTGCAGGAATAGTGCACTTTCACCCCGTGAGAGCGTATCTTTCTGTTGATGAACCGGAGTTTGTGATACACCCCGAGGAGTGCATTTCGTGGGCAGCTACCGAGGATAGCAGCGAGGTTAAGACGTGGGTTTTTGTAACAGGACAGGTTTCGTATGATTATGTTCCCCCTGTAATGATACAGAATCACATGATGGCAGACCCCGAGATTATCCGTCGTTTCGGTATGCGCGTGATACAAGTTTCGAATCCTAATATACGCTCGCCCGAAGCGGCACGTGCATATGCTTTCACAGTTTTGCAGCGCCTTTTGGCAAACCGCTTACAAGCGCAGGTTACCATCGTTTTTCGCCCCGAGATACTGCCTGGTAGAAATGTTTATATACCATGGCTCAACAGAGTTTACTATGTACATGCTGTGACTCACGAGATAAGCTGGGGGCGGAGCGCCACCACAACCCTTGATCTTAAGTATGGCAGGTTTCCGTGGGAGGTCTGGTACCCGCTTGTTTACAAGTCTGAGGCAGCTAGTGAAGCTACAACACCTTCTGTGAAAGTTTCGAAGGTCGATAAAGAGCTTGATTCATCTTTCGAGAAGGTTTTGAACGATCTTCAAAAGTTGTTGCAGAGCAAGGGTTTGGTAGGTGAAATTAGTGTTCCTTCGCCGCAAAAGCCACCGCGGTTTACTGTTGTACTACGCATCACTTCAGGCGACCGCAACGAGGCACTTGAAGTTGCTCGGACGCTCGGTTTTGTAAAATCTCGTGAAATAAACGGCGATTTGGTACTTCTTTGGAGGAAACCGACAAGTGCGCAGTCGTGATCTGGGAGAACTTTTCGGAGCTGGATTTTTACATGGTGAGCCGCAGGCCCTTCGTTGGGCTAAGATCATTGGCTATAAGGTCGAAGAGGGGAAACCTCCACGGTTTACCATAGAATGGCTCGATGGTTTTGGTATCATCGAGGACGTTCCTGCTATTTCGTCTTTTGCAGCGGCTGAGATTCCCCCTCTCAACAGCGTTTGTCTAGTCGGTTTCCAGACTCGCGCCCTCACGAGCGGGTCAGTCAGTCCTGTAATTGTTGGCTTTTACCCTAATTTTATGGGGCTACATGAGCAGCTCGGAATCCTGAGCGGGAGTATCTCACCAGGAGAGACGAGCATTATACGTAAAGGCTTCAGACTGTTTGTCACAAACGGCTTTGACGATCTTGAGCAGTCTCAGAATCTTTCTCCAACCGCTGCGTCGATAGACATTATTGTTGGAGACCAATCCAATACCGTTGCAGTTCCTGCCGGGGAGGTTGATTGGTCCCTTTTTGTCATCGAGCAGATCAGTAAAATCGAGAACTTCATCAAGCGCGTCTTCCTGCAGATGGAGCTGGAAGAGGAAAGTGCGAAGACTCAGATAAGAGGATTTCGCGACCGCTTTATTTCGACAGTCGCTACACCGGAGATTGTCAAGGCGTACTCCAGCCTCCGTTCGGGCGAGTACGTAGGGGCGTTCACATACACCCTGGACAAGCTTGTGCGTGAAGGCTCTCTCGACCTCAAAACGCAAGTTCCCTTTTTCGAGCGCGACCTTTTACCTCTCCTCCAGCGTTTGTGCAGACGTGGTGTGAATGATTGTGTCAATAGACTTTCTGTCACAGATGAAATCAAGGAACATTTGAAAAGTGTTGCATTTGCTTTTATTGACCAAACGACGTCGGAGCTTTTGCAGATGTTAGAGGAGTCCTTTGTAAACCATTTGCTTTCTAAGGTGCGAGGAGCGCTTTTCACCGTCATCAGCGACCTTTATCAACAGTCGAAATTCAAGCGCTTCTACCGCGGTTTCCTTGCTCTGCGAAGGAGGGTTCTAAAGGGTGTTTCTAGCGTTTTGGCCTCTTTCTTCAGTAAGATACCATCTCCGACGGAGGAGGTGGATCGTGCTCGCGATGCTCTCTTCAAGGAGGTGAAGGAGCGACTCCGCTCTGGAGAGCTAAAAGACCCTTCGGTGCCTCCCCTTTTGGATTTGCGAGTACGTGGAGAGCATGAAGGACATAGCTTCGCACAGCGGTTTGTACTAAGAAAGGATGGAACTGTTGAGTTTACGCAAAGTAACGGGGTTTATCTCGAGATTTCTCGTGATGGGTCTGTGACAATGTCCTGTAGGGAGATGCAAGTTGCCTCTTCAAGCTTAACCGTCGTCTGTGATGATATAAATCTTGGAGACGCAAACGGCAAAACGGTAGCGCTTGACGGCGATAAGATAAATTGGAATGAGGTCGTTCGCATGTTGTTAAGCAGCCATGTACATACGGCGCCTCCATCAGGAGGCTTGACGTCACCGGCGCAGACGCCTGTGGGCGTCCCTCTCGAGCAGGCATTACGAAACTTAAAGGTCGGCAGTATAGAGGCAACATCCAAAACCACGAAGGCGAAGTAAAATGGCAAAAAGGTGGCTTTCGAATCAAATTGCTTTCTATCGTTCGCCGCAATCTGCAGTTTCTATTACTGGCACAACACCTACTCTTCCTTTTGATCGTGAGGGTACCTTCGACATTGGCATGACGTTGGAGTGTGACCACGTTGTTGATGGTCAAACATACTCACCTGATGAGTGTCCTAGGTGTAATGGCACTGGTTACTACTACGACTTTTCTCTCGACGGTAAGGGTAGAGTTGTTCGTCTTTACGGTTTGCCACTTTTGTTCGAACAGATTCGCAAAGCTTTCTTGACACTCAGAGGGGAGAATGTTTTTCACGAGGCGTATGGTACGCGTTTGCGCGAGTTTATCGGCAAAACGATTTCCGAAGAGGATGTTGTTTTTGAGGTTGAAAGCGCTTTGGGTTTCATCGCTTTGAATCAGCAGAACCAGAGGGCTGCAGGACAAAGCTTGGCCGACGACGAGGTTTTGCGTGAGCTTGTGAGCGTTGAAGTTGTTGAAAAAGACCCGAGAAGTCCGGAAATCAGGGTTACTATAAGAAGTAAGGAAATCTCTACGGTCAAGGTGAGTTTGAATGGCGATTAAAACCTTCGACGATTTGGTTCAGGACTTTAAAGATCTTATTTTGCAGTCTTTACCCAACGCAAACTTGGAACCGGGGACCCTCTTTCGTGATGTCATCATTGACGTTCCCTCTTACCTTTTAAGCCTTCTTTATGAGGATCTTCGCAGCTTGCAGTTAGCGCAGTCGATCGAAACCGCTCAAGGTGAGGACCTTGACAAGCTTTTGGGCAATTTTGGACTTTTCAGGTTACCGGGAACACGAGCAACGGGCGCTGTTTACTTCCGCCACCCCTCTCCTCCTGCTGAAGGTATTACTATTCCTGCGGGAACGATTGTTGCAACCCAACCCTCTCTAACCTCACCTGCAGTTCTTTTTAAAACAACGCAGAGTGTTATCATTACGAGCGACTCCGATCTGTACAATTCTGATCTCGGCATGTATGAGAAGTCCTGCCCCATCGTTGCAGTCGAGCCGGGGAGTGCATCGAACGTTGGTGCGAACACCATAACGACGATCTTGAGTTTGGATAATGCAGTGCCTGGACTTAGCGTGATCAACCTCACTCCAACCTCGGGCGGTAGCGATACGGAAAGTGACGATGCTTTCCGAAATCGCGGACTTGGTGTTTTAAGAGGGATAAACTTTGGCACCAAAGAGGGGTTGCAACAACTTCTCCGCACCGATCCGGAGGTTTTGGGTTGTAAAGTTGTTACGGCGGAAGACTCCGGTGAGGACTTACGGCGTGTCAGCGAGGGCGGTGCGGATGTTTGGGTGCAAATTGAGATTACAGATGAGGCGGTCGAATATTTCACAGTTTCGTCCTCGACGCGCACCTTTTGTCCTCGGCATCGCCCGTTAGTCGATGTGTCTTTGGTCAAGAATAGTGCTACTGGTGAAATTATAAACGACTATTCGGTTTCGCGAGACACCGGAATTTTTGAGCGTTCGGTTTATGCTCTCGACCGAGTTACGATTGGTGAAACCGTCCCCGACGGAACTAAGGTCGAAGTCAGATATGTTTGGATTCCGAAGGTACGTGAGTTGCAGGAGCGTCTCGATTCGAGCTCCTATCGTATATTAACTGCGGATTCAGTGGTTAAAGCGGCGTACCCTGCCGACGTAGATGTGACCTTTAAGATCTCGTACCTTAGAGGCTACGACCCGAATATCGTTGCAACTAATGTGGTCAATGCAGTCACAGAGTATATAAACTCGCTGGGTCTAGGTGAGGACGTGCAGCAGTCTCAAATTGTTTACCTTGCAGAGGCTACTGCTGGCGTTGACGCTGTTCTAATTCCTTTCACTACTTTCCAAGTTGAGCACTATACAGGCGATGTCGAAACCGGCGATGGCGGCCTCCTCCTTATAGGCAGTAAAGAGTATGCTAGGGCACGCACTGTAGTTGTGGAGATTATTGGTTGACTTTGGCCCTCATTTGGTCTATAATTTTTTTAAGGAGCAAATGTTCAGGACTAGCTGAGGAGGCGTCAATGTCGGGCCAAGCAAATTTCGTCGAATGGAAGGAAGAGCCCCTATTTAAGTTGCCTGAAAAGTTGGAAGAGCCGAAATACGGGCTCAGGGGTGAGTTCAAGCAGGGCGTTTTGGTAGGAATTCCCACCTACGGACATGTCGACATTGATTTCGCTTTGAACCTTCTCCGCACTGTAGCTCCCGTCAACTGCCATCCTTATTATTTTGTTGTAAGAGGGAAACCGCTGGACGAAGCGCTCAACATGATTGTGCGTAAGGCACTTGAAATGGACGCAGACTATGTGTACTTCCGAGAGGATGACGTTCTGACCCCAGTTGATGCTCTGGAGAGGTTGATGGCACTAGATGTAGATATCGTTTCAGCAACCTGTTTCTCCAAACAAAAACCTCCGTATCCAATAATCCTAAAAAGTTTTGGGGGAGGACCGTACACCGAGTGGTACGACGAGCCGGGCAAACCGATACAGGTTGTTGGCACCGGTCTCGGAGCTACATTAGTGAAGACCAAAGTTTTCAAAAAGATACCCCCACCGTGGTTTAAGGTTGTTCACAGGATGAAAATCAACGGCAAGATTGTCGGAGGGATGACCGCAGATCTCTACTTTTGTTGGAAGGCATTGAGGTATGGTTTCAATATTTGGGTTGACACTGGTTGCCTTTGTGCCCACAAGGACTTCTACACTGGTACGATCTACTTCTTCGATCCGACTGTAAAGTTGCCTGCATGGAGAGATCCCGGCGACGCTCAGAATAAATACGTCGTTCCTGTTTATCGAAACAAGCTTGCAGAGCCTCTACCGGACGATGCTAAGGAACAGGCTGTTCAAGAGTTTGTACCTTCCCTCCTCAAGGACCTGCTGAGCGATTGGGCACAGGTAACGGAAAATAAAGATGAGATCATTCTGCGGATACAAAAACGCGGTAGTACTACCGCAGAAGAGCAGACGCCCGATTCGCGGGCAACCTAATAAAAGGAGGTTTCAGCCATGGCAATTGCTGCCACTGACATATTCTTCTATTACCCACAGGTGACGGATGAAACAGCCGATAACTACGGTGGGACCTGCATTGCAAGCACGATTGGTACAGAGAAGAACGCTCTCTGGGACGACGTTTCCGGTGAAGAGGCGGCTAACGGCGACACTGAGTACAGGAAGGTGTTTGTCGGTCTTTCCAACTCAGCTGGCTCTCAAATACTGAGCAACGTCTACGTTTGGATTGCTAGCGAGACTCCTGCTGAGGACATCATCTTCATCAAAACACGCGACGAGTCTAACGACGAGTCCAACGTTCTTTCGGACATTCCCGCCTATGATGGCGAAGGGGAAACGACCACGGCGTGGATTCACCCAACTGCTAAGTCCGACGGCGTTTTCCTCGGTACAGTTGGGTCCACGACTGCTGGCGCTAAGGGCTTTTGGCTTTGCCGATACGTTCCTGCCGGAGCCGCAGCTTATGCCAACAACTCCGGCGTGATCAGAATTGAAGGCGAAACCGCGTAATTCCAAACGTAAGCTGAGGATGGAACCGCCTCGGGTGGATTCCATCCTCAAACCCGTTATTTTTCGCGGAAAACCTGACGGCTCTACGTCATGGATACTCTCGTCTCTTCACATCCGCTTCTCGAACCCTTGCACTAAAAGTATTTTGATCACAGTCGGCCCTGAGTTTTCCGACTCTTTTGCTATTCTCGAGGCACATACTGTAAGAGTGAACTTCGCCGTCGCACCTGAGATCTTGCTCCCGGGTGACTTTTACGTGTTTGTCGGGTTAAAATCTCTACGAGTTTGCGAAGCTAGCGTTGAAGCTTTTTGGAGGGAGCCATGAATTTCGAGGAATATTCGCCGTACAAGGTCGCCCACCACCTGGAACGGTTGAAAACCTTGAGAAGTGGCGGCGAAATTTTTCCTGTTTTTGTTCAAGCCGACCTCTTAGACGCCTGTAACTTTCATTGCTTCTACTGCTCAACCAGGGAGCAGGGTGTTACAGGTAAGAACATGCTTGGTTTCGAAAAACTGAAGGATTTTCTATCTTTTGCCTCTAAGCGAGGGCTGAAAGCTGTTGAGTACACAGGAGGAGGAGAACCCACGCTCTATCCTCACTTCAAGGAACTTTTAGATTTCACACGGACTCTGGGGCTGGAATTTGCGCTCGTTACGAATGGCTCACATCTATTAGATGTAGCTGAGTATTTAGGTGGCGCGTCATGGATTCGCGTTTCTGTTGACGCAGCCTCCCCTGAGGTTTTCAGTTCCGTGCACGGTGTTTCCCCCCGCGTTTTTTCACGCGTGATTGATGGTATTAAAAAGGCTCGCGACCTTCTCCCCGAAACAACTATCGGCCTCAGCTTTGTTGTTACACCAAGAAACCTTCACGAGATACCTGCTTTTGTCGACCTCGGTCTCAGCTTAGGTGTTGACAACGTTCGCTTTACACCTCTTTACGGCAAGTTGCATCATACTTTGGAGCCCTTTGTTGAGAACGTTCTCGAGCTCCTGGAAGAGGTCGAGTCTAAGGAGACAAAGAGTTTCCGTGTTTTCACCTTAAAGCACCGTTTCACCGAGCCATGGAGAGGGCATAAGACGGAGAAGTGCTATTATCCACTGTTCGTTGCTACGCTCGCCGCAGACGGCAATTTTTACCCGTGTTGCGCTCTGAAGAATATTAGCACTCCTCTTGGGAGTTATACTGACCCTGATTGCCTGTGGCGAGGCGTTAAAGATGCTCTTCCAACAGCTTCGTGTCCTCCGTGTTGGATGGACGACAAAAACGAGTTTATCTCATACATACTAAAGGAGAACCCAAAGCACGTGAACTTTGTGTAAGGTGTGAAGTTGGACTCAGCTGATTTCGTTAACAGATTTGAAGATCTTCTCACATCGTATTATACTCTCCGGGGAAGCAACGTTGGTGTCTTCGCGCGCGCTTTCAGCGAGCTTCTTGCCTCTGCTTCCCGGGAGATTTCTGCTACTCGTGATGATCTCTCTCTTGCGCTGACAAGACGTCTTTCCGCTTTTGGCTCTCTCGTCAAAGTTTCGCAGCAGGAGGGGTGGAGTGTAGACTTCTATCGTTTTGTGCTGCGCAAGCTTTTTGAGGTTTTCACCCGCTTTCCCATGACCCAGAAGGGTTTGGAAGAGGTTGTTGCCGCCTTGACAGGAATTCATCCTCTTATTTACGAGCACTTCCGCGAAGTGCAATGCCTCGACGGTCAAAACTGCATCGGTTACGGTGATGTGACCGTTAACACGGGCGATTTCAACTGGAACACTGCTGTGGAATACTCCGGAGGGACTCCTCGTGCGATTTTTTTCGGGCCGCGAGGCTTTTGGATAGCGTCTTCTTCGCCTGATAGCGTGACTTTCGCCAGCGAGACGGAAACTACTTCTTATCCTCTTCCGAGCTCTCCAACGTCGTTAGACGGCTTTGGCGATCTTGTGTTTTGTTTGACAGTGTCCTCCTTGTTACGTTTCAGCGGCTCCGGTTTTGAGACGCTTGCCAACGTTGGAGGAGACAAGCTGGTTTGTGTCGACGACACATCCTTTTATGTGCTTGACGGCAACAATCTTTACTTTGTTCGAGGTTCGCAAGTTTCTTCTACAGGAATTACGTGTTTAGGTATTGCAGATGCTTCCGATGGACGTGGTATCTGGGCGATACAAAGTTCCCCCTTTGCTCTCGCCAGGTTGGAAGATGGTAGTATAGTTTCAACTCAGGGTCTCGCGAAAGAACCGAGAGGTGTTTCAGCTTTTTACGATAAGGTCTTAGTTTGGTTTGACGATAACACAGCAACTTTTTACGATTTTGGGGAGTCGAGTTCGTTCGACTTTTCGCTTACTTTTGCGCCGGTTGCTGCGGCAGTAGTCAAGAGCGGCTTTCTTTTCCTGACCTCCTCCCAAATTTTTAGGACGAGCGATTTTGTGACCTTTGAGGAGGAGACTGTGGAATCTATTAGTAGTGTTGTCGATGCGAAGATTTACAATAGTGGTGTCGGTGTTGTGCTTGACGATACGGGGCTGGTTTTATATCGCAACACCGTTAGTCCGGGATTCGAGACGTACGATAAAGGAGATCCTGTTCATGTCGACAACGGTGAAATAGTTGAAGCAGGTGTAGCGGAGTCGCGGAAGCAACACCGCAACACTGTGAATGTTCAGGTTTTCTACGACCCCGATCTCGGTACACCGCTGGAGCTTATTGCCGATTTGGCAAACAAAGTTACACCACACAATGCGGTTTTGAACTTCGAGTTTCTCCCCACGTCCGCGTTTGTCACATCACCTGAGGGTGGTGTTGGTGTCAATTCCTCGAAGGAGACGATGGTAATCGATTTCGACGAGGTGGCCTAATGTCCTTCTCTCGTCTTTACCATTCGAATTTACCTGTAACTGCCGATTACAGAACAGCTCCAGAGTATGCTTTGTGTCCGCAGATTTCCGATGACGAGCGTTGGTGTGCCTTTTGTGCGGACGGTAAAGTTTATTTCGGTGCCTACGATGGCACTTTCCAAGGTGTTGAAGTTTCACCAGGTGTGCACCCTGCTCTTTGCGAAACACTTCTTGTTTTTGAAAGAGAAGGGAATTTGAACGCCTATTTCGACGGCGTTCTCAGCGAGATTTGCAGCGGCGGTTCGCCGTCGTTGGCTGTTGGTCCTAACTGCTATCGACTCCTCTATACGCGTAGTGACGGTCTTTACCTTCGTTCCTTCGAGAACAACGTTTGGAGTGCTGAGGAAAAGGTTCTTACACTTCCAAACTTTGCCACTTCCACAGCGCTTTCCTACTGGGAGGATACACTTTTCGTTGCCTTTGTCCAAGATGGCTTTGTTTATTTCAGCTTCGGCGGGCCTGGTGATATGTCGCCGCCCGTCAAGGTTGGCGAGGGTGTATGGGTTGCTTCTCGTTATCTTCCGTCCGGGCATCTTGTTCTTCTTTACGAGAATGTGAGCCTTTTCTTTGCAGTATTTTGCGTTCCAAATAGCGTCGACCAGGTTTTCGAGCTTGCTACTCCAACAACGGCGGTGACCCCATCGCTGCAGCTTCGCCCCCGCAACCGCCTTTTCGTCGTCTATTCTGAGGCGCTAGAGGGATTCATTCCCAAGTCGCTGCAGCTACCGTTACAGTCCTTTGCTACTGAGCCGGTCGAGGTGAGTGTCGACGGCGGCTTCCCAGATGCTGTTTACTGGGCCCCTGACTCCTTTGTGAAAGTTGAGTATCGTCTTATAGAGGATGGTGATGTAGGACAGTGGACTCCCTTGCAGTGAGGTTTTGCCGTGCGCATAAACGTTCGATGTCCGATTTACAGCCCGACGGGTTACGGTCAAATCTCACGTCTTGTTGTGAAAGCACTTCTCGAGCGCGATTTTGAGGTATTGTTATCTCCAATCGGTACGGGGAGCGGGTTTTTTGACGATTTGGTCCGCCCTCCTGATGACAACGCTCCAGGTTTAGTTATTGCACCGCCGACTGAAGTCTTCCCTCTAGGACGTCCGCGATTCGCGCTTGTTTTTGGCGAGTCTGTCGTCCCTCCTCCGGGTAGCTCCGCTCGTCTCTCCCTTTTCGACAAGGTCCTCGTCATGTCTAACTTTGTCGCACGGATTTTCAGCGGCGTCGGGGTCGACAGGAGCCGTATTGCAGTCTTGCCTCCGATTGTTGACCGAAGTTTGTTCAACCCCGAAAATGCGCCTCTGTTCGTGAAGAACATACGCCCGTTTGTCATTTTGTTTGTCGGAGATTTGATATTGCGTAAGGGTTGGGACCGCCTTTTGAAGGCAGCGTGTGTTTTCAATACGAATGATGATGTTTGCATCCTCTTGAAGACCACTTCGCGACAGGCGCAGAGAGTCGAGCGAGTTAAGAGAGAGATAGGGCTTCGAGTGCCTATTTTGCTTTGCCAGCGGTCTTTAGGCCCTAAAAAGATAGCGCGCCTCTACCAAGTGCCGCGGAAGTTACTACCGGATAGAGAGTATGCTTTTGTCAGCCGGGATGTGCGGGGTGTTTTTGCGCTGCCATCCCTTGGCGAGGGCCTAGGACTTCCGTATCTAGAGGCGATGTCTTCAGGGTTGTTGACTTTGGGAACAAACGCGACCGGGCAAAACGAGATCGTCAGGAGTGACCGTGCGATAGTAGTCCCATCTCTCCCCCTCCGTCGTGAGTATGCTCTTGAGCTGGAGAGGCCTTATTACAGAGGGCAACCGTTTTTTGATGTTGATGTGAATGCCGTGAAAGATGCCCTTCTTAGGGCGTATAATTTGAGCGATGCAGAGCGCTCGCGACTGGTTTCACGCGCGCTCGATTTTTCTCGTTCTTTCACACCGTCTCGTTTTGTAGACGCGTTCCTGGAGCTTTTGTAAAATGCGAGTTATTAACTCTTTTTGCAGGGTTTACCGCTTTAACGGTACATTGCAGGATCACTTTGTACAATATTTGAGAGTGCCTGAGAATTCTTTGATACAAGCTTCCCGTCCTTTTCTTGAGTTTTTAGGGAAGCGTTTTCCAAAAGCACCTCCTGATGTCGTTTTGCCCTCTGCTGCGGAGCTGCGACAGAAAGGCGTTTCGAACTTTTTCGAGTTTTATTACAAAGGGAAGAATCCCTTCTTTCGCGAGCGGAAAGAGACATTTTTTGTTTTGCTCTGCCTTTCCGAAGTAGGGGAGATTTCTCGCTTCAATTCACCACTACCTGTCGTTCAAGCTGGTAACTACCCCTTACTACCGGCGCCTCTTCACACGCAGTCCGATGTCAAAGATCTTCACGAGATTCTACCGCATTGTGCGGTCGCGTTCGGCTTTTACAACTTTGCTGCGGTTCTTTCCGCTCTCAGCGGAGTGCCTACCTACGTTTTTGTGAGGGAGCGTCCTTTTGCCTTTTACGAGATGCCTAACTTGGTTGTTCTAAATCAACGTTTTTGCAACGACTGCACGAGAGACTGCTCTCGCTGCCAAGACTTACCTTTTAAAGCAGAACATGCGTGGAGGGAAATCAGTGCAAATTTATTTGGGGCACGACAACTCTGACTTTTGGCGCTTTTATTTCCCCCGACTTGTTGAGGCGTTCGAATCTTTGGGTTGCACCATAAGAACCTCCCGAAAACCGCAGATCTTCCTCGATGCCAGTGGTAGGATTGCTGGCGAAATCATTTACACTTTCCATCCCGGACGTTTTATCGGAAACCGTGTAGTTGCGGTTCCAAGCACACGTTTGAAGCTCAAAGTTCTTGAGAGCGGTGCATCATCTTGTGTAGTTGTTCCTCCTGGCCCCCACCCGCGTTTGTTCGCCGGAGAGAAGGAGGTTCGTCGCTTTTCACCTGTTCACAGTGCATCTCGTATTGTTGTCACCGACGAAACTATGCTGCCGCTCGCTTTCGCCGCTTTAGGGCGCGGACTCCCTGTAGAGGTAGTAGATAGGGCCTTACGCTTTGAACTCCCAATGCTGAAAACACCCTCGTGGGAGGTTTGCGCGTCGCTCCTGCTTGCATTGTGGCAAGCGCCGCCTCTCCTCTTTACGGACATGTACCTTTATTCGCAGCAGCTCTCCCAGAGAAGCTTCGCGCAGTTGCCTGGAGGACGGGTTGCTGTTTATACAAGCGGTGGTTTGGGCGATACGATTCGCCTCACAGATCTTGTACATAAGCTCGCGAAGGCACTCCCTGGCCGCGAGATCCATGCTTTCGCAGCCGCATATGCTGAAGACGTTTTTGAGGGAAATCCGTTCGTTGCTCGTGCGAGGACACTTCGTGGTCTCTCCCACAGCGAGGCAGTCGAGTTTTTGCGACGAGAGTTCGACATTGTTTATGAGGTACGGTATGTGGCGAAAGAGTGGAAACGCCCTGGACTCGTCGGTATTGTAGACGAAGATAGGTGGCATCGAGAGTGGGAAGGCTGGTTTGACAGGTTCCTCGAAGGAAACAACGCTCTTGGCAATCTGGGGTATCATTGTTTAGAGGTGCAAAGTTTATCTTTGGGTTTGGACCCCAAGCCTTCGCCGGAGCTTTATGTTACTGAGGACTTCTCCTCTGAGTTTGCCCTGCCTCAAAAGTACATTGTTGTAGCACCTGAGTCGGATCCCACTATAAAGAGGGTGCAAACGAAGTGTTGGGCGCATTCTCGGTGGGAGTCTTTAGTTAAACTTTTACCACTCCCAGCGGTCCAGGTAGGTGTGGGTAAATTTGATAAAATCAAAGGTGCCATAGACCTGAGAAATAAAACAACTGTCAGACAGCTGTTTTGGGTCGTCAAAAACGCGTCTCTTGTTGTGACTATAGAGGGCGGAGTCGCTCATGTTGCAGCCGCAACGCAGACCCCTGCCGTTGTTCTTTTCGGCCCTACTCCCGTTTCGTTCTTCGGGTACCCTCAGCACTTTGCTGTTTGTGCCAACGTTTGCAAACCTTGTTGGTGGCTGACACCTGATTGGTTTACTCGTTGCCCCCGAAACCGTCAGAACATTTGTATGCGCTCTATCAGTGTTGAAACCGTTTTGCGCACCGTGCAAAATGCTCTATCGCGGTAAGGTCACCACATTTTGGATCACTTTCGGGAGTTTATATTGGTGTCTCAAACTAAGGGAAGAGGTGCAGGGCATGGATTGGATAACTCGAGCAATTGCCATCGGTAATTATGAGGATGCGCAGGGAGATCGCCCGCAAAAAGCGGGTATTACCGCTGTTTTGAACCTTTGCTTGGAGAGAGAGGATTTTCCTGCGACCAGGGAGTTCGAGAATAATGGAATTGTTTACTCTAAGGTGCCTCTTTGGGACTCTCCCAAAAATCCACCCGAAATGCTTGACGCAGCGGTGTCTTTACTCTCCAGTTTACTTTCCCAGGGGCATCGTGTGTTAGTGCATTGCGGCGCCGGTGTTTCTCGGTCACCTACGGTCGTTTATTTGTATCTTTTGCGTTGTGGCATGTCTCCTAGGGAGGCGAAGCGCTTGATACGTGAGAAAAGGAAAGAGGCTATCCCAAATTTTGACGACTTTAGTCGTCTCATAAAGCCGCGGGAGGTTGTTTGAGGTGAAAGGAGCTAGGTTTTCTACAGGAATGCTTTATCTCAGCGATGACTTCCAGTTTATCGAAGACTCAAAAGCAAAGGCGATCGAGGAGACTCGGTACGACCTTTTGCAAAACCCTGGTGTAGTTCGTGATTCGGGAACGACACCAGGACATGAGAGCGAGCCTTTAAAGGTTTATGTTGAGGCTGACAATCCGCGTGCTATTAGCGTTTATGGTGGCATAGCGTACGACAAAGTTGATGGGCGATCACGGCGCATTTGGGTTCCCGATGAACCGACGAACGTTCCTGAGAATTATGCTGAAGCTCTTTCAAGCCCGAACGTCGATATGTCCGAGGAGTATAGCACTGGCAATGATTTTCCAGGGCGACCCTCGCGACGTTTTATAAAGGTTTTCGACCCAGTTCTTGACGCTCCTGGAGTCTACTACGTTTTTATTGGCTATAAGTCGGGTGAGTATTACCCGCGTCCCCTCCCAACCAGTGAGCAGGTGACCTATGTTCGCGCTTACGACAGCTATGAGTTTCGCGTTTTAGGGCCAGATCCAGCAGCGTCGGAAGTTACTGCTCTGAAATCTCAGGGGTATCTGCAGTTAGCGACTTTAGAGTGGGATGGAACTGTGGTCACAGTTTCTTCTGATGACAGGCAGTTCGCTTCGGCGCTTCTCTACGGTGACGCTGAGCTGCTAGCGCAGCATCAGAGGCGTTTCCATATCCCATCTGCAATAAAGCGTAGCGACGAAACGTACGACTACCTTAAGCCTGTGATAAACAACGGACCTGAGTATTACGTCGAGCTTCAGAACGTCAATTTTGAAGAGAACGATGGCTACGTTGTCAACGGGCAGTTTCTTACTAACGTCAGGAACACGCGAGTCTATTTCGGAAGTAGCGACAGCAGCGGTTTGTGGTTTCTTTACATTGATAGTGACGGCTACTTCAACAAAACACAGGACTTTGTTTTAGCGGAGTCGCAACTCCCGATTTGTGCAGTGCAGTGGACAGGAAGTGAGATAACCTTTCCGACGGACTCTACAATCTTTCAGCCCGCCGATTACCGCATTTTTGGTACTGTCGGTACGGGTGAGGTTTCGTTCTTCGGATTCCAAAGTTGGGGACATCTTGGTGGCCCCTACTACACCGAACTCGTAAATGCATTTAAGCTCCTGTCGCAGGTTCCTCGTTTGATTTCGTCAAACCCCTCCACATCTTCGCTGCGTGTGAGCGCATTTGGTAATAGCGTTAGTGTGACTCCACTTCAAGGCGACGATGTTGTAGTTTTCAACGGGATGGTTTTCTCGGAAGTCGCCAACACAGAGATAACAGATCTCGACGCAGGCACCTACTACTTTTACGTCTCTGCCCCTTACGCGAGCTTGACAACTCCAGGCAATAACTTGAGGTACACCTTGAAGGTTCTGTACGACACAGCGTACGATCCGTATGCGAAAGATCGCTTGTATATTGCAGAAGTTACCGTAGAGTCTTCAGGAGGAGGTTATACCGCCTCTGTCGTGGACTTGCGCCCCATAGGTGCGATTCTACCAACCCTCTTCGCTAAACACCTCTCCACGGTTGGCGGAATTGAGCAAAATGTGTTGCCACAACCTCTTATTTGTGTCTCAGGCACCTGTACAGTAACAACACAGGAGGCAACACCAACAACTCGCGTTCACCTGACCTCTGACGGTACGGAGGATGGAGTCAACCTTTTCTGGGCTCCTCCGCTGCTGCAGTTTTATTTGGAGGGAGGATTGCCCTCATACTCCAATCTGCGAGAAACCCCAATGACTGCAAGCATGGGACATTTAACTCTTCCGATTATTTGGACATCAACCGCTGACAATCAAGGGCGCCTGATTAACGTAACTGCCAAAGTGACTTTTGGAGCAACTTCTCATTATGTTGACTTTTGGGTCCACCATATTGGCCTCAGTACCGGAGGCTGGGAGCCTTCTGCCGAAACGTTTACCATCAGGTGGGTTGCTGTGGGTGTGCCAAACAAGATAAGCGAGGCTGCGGTACAACCATGGAGCTTGTAAAGATGCGCGTTTCCGGAGCGATCGACTTTCTTTACATTTTGAATTTCGACGGTTTTCTCGAAAGTGTTGTGCCGCTGATGTATAAATATGCGGAGTTTTGCCGCTTAAAGTATGGTGGGCGTGCTGAGGAGTGGTTAGGGCTTTGTGCTATCGGCACTATACTGGCTGCGCGAAACTACGATGCTAGGAAGAGCGGTTTCGAGACTTACGCTAACTATCGTATACGCGGTGTTGTCTCTAAAGCGGTTGCGGAGGCGCGTAAGCAGACTACAGTTTCCCCATCTGAAGACGAAGACGATGGTTTTTTCGTTGACGAGCCGGTTGTACAACACTTTCTTTTTGATGAGATCGACCGCGAAGTGCAGGTCGACATCCTGCTCGACATGCTTCCTCCCGAGCAGTGCGACGCCGTAGCGAGACGTTTCGGACTCAGAGGTTATCGTCCTCACACATACAAGGAGCTGGGTGACCGGAATCTCTCAAATCTGAACCGCGGACTCGAGAGCTTAAGACGGATTTGCGAGTCTCTTGGCCTTGAAGACTTCCTGGATTAGTTTTTCTTTTATACGCGGAAGGTTAGCGGCAACAGGCTTGTGAGGAAGAGAGGTGAAGGTTTGTGCTATACTGGCGGGATCCTCCCCTTTGGGGATCTCGACCCAAAGCGGATCGAAGACTCCTAACAGCTCAAACGCTTGCAGTGTTGCGCTCAATCCTGCCGTATCGCCGTCGAAGGCAAATATAAACTTTGTAAAGCCCTTTTCGATCAAAACTCTTGCCTGCTCCTGATGCAAATGCGCACCGAAAACAGAAACGACGTTTGAAACTCCTTCCGAAATAAGTGCTAAAACATCTTTAGTGCCTTCTACAATGTAGAGAGGACGATCAGGTGAAACCCTGTTCAGGTTGTAAACCAATCCTTTTAGCGAAACTCCTGCGGGCACGCAGATGACCTTAGGACGCATTTTTCCTGTAAAGTCTCGAAGTTCGAAAACACCAGGTGCGATTGGAATGGCATGTCTGCCTGCGTACTTCCCTGATGGACAGTACATTATTCCGAACCTTCGCAAGAAGGGTGAGCGCGAGGGCACAAAATCACTTGTATCAATGGTTGTGATGACCTCATCTTGTACTTCTTCCTGGAGGAATCTCGACGGTGCTGCTGCAATGTTTAGTTTTCTGAAGAGCTGAGAGAGATTGCCTTTGGCTCCGCAACCGAAACAGTACCAAAGGCCTGTACTTTTGTTTATATAGAAGCTCGACTCAGTTTCTTTGTGGAAGGGACAAAGAGCTGTTATTTCCTTCCGTCCCTCCCTCACCTTTTTGAAACCCCAACGCCTCAGATCGTTTGCAGTGATCATCGCTAAAACCTCTAAATCAAACTCTTGTCGAACAGTCCGATAGAAAAGTCAGGTATGTATGTTTCCTTTACGAAAGCGACACCGTCTCTTTGTTTCAAAAGGTAAACCAAAAGTTCCCCTGTTTCGGGCGTATATGTCATTCCGACAACTACATCTGCGACGTGGATGATTTTTGCTGAGTAGCCAACGGACGTCAGGTCCATATTTGCCTTGCGATACTCCGTTGTTTTCTTCTGCGCAGCCGTCCAAACAGGTATTTTATACTTCCCTGCGATGCCGTGTAGAGCTTTAGCTATTTCTCCCAGCTCCTGCTGTTCTGACCATGCGCGTCTTGGCCATGTCACCATGTTTAGATAGTCGACAACCAAAAGGTCCAAGCCTTCCTGAATGTGCCTCGCGACTTCAGCCTCTATGGCATCGGGAGTACAGTGTGGCATGTAGACGATCCAAAGACGAGCGCCGTTCTCATAGTGCTTTCGTTTCACTTCGTCGACCGTTTCTTTCCACCTTTTCATTTGCTCTTCGGAAAGTTCGCCTACCTTGAAGAAGGTGATAGGTATTTTTGTGAGCCTACCATCCAGTCTTCTCTCCCACGCCTCCTTTCCCATTTCGATTGTTATGGCGAGCACCTTTTTGTCCGCCAAAAACGCAGTTTTTGCGATCTCCAAGAGGAGAAAGGATTTGCCCGCGCTCGATTCTCCCGAAATAACCCCTAGTTCCCCCGGCCAAAGCCCAAAACAGTGTTTGTCGATCAGGGGAATCCCTGTAAGGATACCTTTGTACTTTTCAGGATGTTCCTTTCTGTCGATGACGTTTTGCCAACGTGTCTCAAAGTCCTCAACATATTCCCCTCTGTCAGCTCCTTGAGTTTCCCCTTCTTGTATCTCAAGGAGCGCTTCTTTCAGAAGAGTCTTTGCCTCCTGTACTTGCTCCGTGGCAAGCAATCGCGCCGCTTGAGAAACTGCGTCGAATAGTCTCCTGCCGTCAGCGAGCTCTCTAAGGTGTCTCAGAATGATTTCAGGGTCTGCAGCTTCCTCCTCTTTGACCCTCTCGAAGACCTCAAGATGCGCTTCTGTGTTTTCGACGAACGACTTCAGCAGAAGCCCGAGAGTTTTGCTATCTGGTGTTTTACCTTTGATTGTGTAGTAGCGTTTTATACAAATAAAGATATCGTGAAGTACAACGTTCGTGAAAACTCTTTCCTCAACTTCGGGAATTATTTCGGGGGTCCGAAGAAGTGCTGCCAGTAGTTGTCGCTCAAGCTCTACGCTACCGACCATGTTGCACCTCTATCTCTCCGTAGCGCAAAAGGAACCTTTCAAGTTGCTCTCTTTCGACCTCCTCGTCAGGAAGTCTCACTTCTAAAACACTCGGGAAAAAGGTTTCTCTCCCATCGAGATACCCCTTCAGCGACAACGCTTCCGTTGTAAAGTTTGTAAGTGAAAGTGGTATGTTGGCGATAACTAGCAGATCAAGTGTGAAAACCCAGTCGATCTCCCCGCGTATTGATTCCTCGGAGCGCTCTCTCCTTAAAACGTTAACCAGGTCATAGAATTGGAGCATCATTACTGTCTTCCCCGAATGCAACGCCCCGAAGGAGATTTTGGCTAGTCTCTCGGATTGGTCAAGAGATGAGAAGATCGTGAGGCTCCTTTCAGGGGGTTCTTCAAATTCTTCTAACCCCCAGTAATTTTTCGGGATTTGGGCTCTTGCTGCGTAGAGTTTTCTCACCTTCTCGTCGTAGCACCTGCAGGAGGTCGAAAGACCTCGGCAAAGGGGACACTTTTGTGCCTCCTCGAGTATTTTGTTTTTGATGACCTCGAACCTCGCGGAAAAAACGCCCTTTCTGCTTTTCAGAAAGTCAGACTCCGGGTACATGGCGTCCCTCACTTGAAGCGGAATGATTTAAGAAGCTGTGGCAGATCCTCTCTTTTGAAAACACCACAACTGCGAAGGAATTCGACGAAGGCGCTTTCCTTTCCATTCCTCAGTAAAGGGAGTAAATTTGGGTCGTACGGGTTCAACTCAACTCCGTATTGTTTGTAAATGCGAGCAACTAAAGCGTCAGCGCGCGGGAGAAAATGTAGTGTTTGACTGAAGGTCTCGAGCGTCCTCTCCCCGAGCGTTTGTGTGACAAACGGCAGCCCTGTTTTCGTCCAGCTGAAGTCTTGCGAGAAGAAAAAGGCGACGAAGTCTTCTGTCTTTCCGCCGAAGCGGTCGTTTAAAACGTTTTGTAGCTCCTTTACAATGTGTCTATGTTTTTTACCGAAAAAGAGCCGCGGATTCTTTTTGTATTTGATGTAAAAGGCGTTTGTCAGCACCGCGCTCAGATAGTTATATCCGCGCGTAGTCTGCTTGACCTGCTTTGCTTTTGGCTCGAAGGTGTACACAGCATCTTCGAAGAGAATCGGAGACTTTGTGAAGAAGAGCAGTGTAAGTCCTCTATAGCAGATCTCGCCGAGACCTTTCGCACGTTTCCTGACAGTGGGTCTTTTGTATGGTTCGTGCGACTTCTTTTGCAGATGTAACTCGATCTTCTCGGGGAGAAATTCCTCAAACGCTAGAATCTCATCAGTCTCGGCTGTTTTGACACTTGTAACCGGAATACCTGCGAAGTAGAGAACCATGACACTCTCCTTTCACCAGACGAAGACCATTTCTGGCTCCCTCGGTTCAACCATTTGAAGAGCACTCAAAAACTCTTGTTTTTGTGTCTCGTCCAACTCCTTCAGGACATCAGGGTGTTCTTTAACCATTTTAAGTGCTTTCTTGATACCAATTCCCGAAACTCCCTTCACGCCGTCGCTTTTATCTCCCATAAGTGCTTTGATGACAATCCACTTTTTGGGGGAAACACCGAACTTGCTTTTGAAGTCCTCAAGGGTGAAGATCGTGTCAGGTCTCTGTATTCGCGTTCTCTCATCTAGCAACGCAAACATGTCGTTGTCTGGAGACACTATCGTTTTGTCCAACTCTTTCAGGTGTTTGCAAAAAGCGCAAATGAGGTCGTCTGCTTCGTAACCGCGAGCGCTCACGACAGGAACGTTAAAGTGTTCAGGCAGCACCCCCTTCAGTCCTTTGATACACCTATGCGCTTTCTGCGCGACATCCTCGGGAAGTTTCCTTCGTTCTTTGTACTTCTTGTTTTCCTGTTTCCTCAAAGAGACCCGTGAGTCGAGAAAACAAATCGGGTTTTGCAACTGCGCGATTTTTTCTGCGGTTTCTATCACCACTTGAGGTGCTGTTTTCTCAGGACGACCGAAAATGGTGCGCAGGACCAGGGGCGTGAGATCAACAAGAGTGATCGATTTCACACCCGATTTTTTGATAAGCTGTGCAGCGTCTTTCAAAGAGACCTTGCAGTTGCGGATCGACAAAGTCGAAAACGATGGCATCTTTTTTACCTCCTGCCGGGCGCATTACACGTCCGACCGCTTGTGTCAGTCTCCTCCCCGGCTTCAGCGGGTAAACGAGGAAGAGTCTGTCCAGATGTTTGACATCAAGCCCTTCTTCGGCAATTGTTGTTGCAAAAACGACGTTGATCTTTCTGTCTCTCCAACGTTCCATAATCTTTTCTCTTATTTTGACAGGAACCTTGGAGGTGAGCACTGCAGCGCTGATGTCAGGATATTTCTCTTTTAACATTTTATATAATGTATTGCAATGACTGATGCGAGCGCAACAGACCAAACAGTAGTGCCGCGCGTGTTCAGCTATCGTTTTGATAATCAATTTGTTGCGATGTTCGTGCGCACAAAGCAGGTTTACTAACTGTGTGTAATCTTCAGCGAAGAGGGGTAGGACGCCTGTGTCGACCTTCACTACCTTCGGGGCGACTAGTTGCCCACGCTCTTGAAGTTGATCGTGCGCCAGCTTGTAGATTATAGGACCTAACGTCCAGTTCATCAAGGGGGTCAGACCGTCAGAGCGTTTTGGTGTCGCAGTAAGTCCAAACTTGTACCTTGCCCGCAACTGCGAGAGCACCTCTACAAACGTGCGTGCTGGGGCATGATGCGCTTCGTCAAGGATTACCACGCCCGCATCCTCGATTTCAGGTGGGACTCCGCTGTAAAGACTTTGTACCGTTGTGACAATGATGGGCTCCCCGCGTATCCTTTTCGTTTTGTAGTAGGGGCAGACTTTGCCAATTGTGGAAAGCTGCTCGACGGCTTGGTCGCAGAGCTCTCGAGTGTGTGCGAGCCAAACAGCGGTTCTGCCGAGTTCTCTGATCAGTGAGACTCCTGTTATAGTTTTTCCCGCGCCTGGTGGCATTGTTATAACACCGAAGCCAGCGGCTAGAGCAGCTTCTAACGCTTCAACTTGGTAGTCGCGCAGTTCGTAGTTTAGTTTTCCAAAAACTGCAGCTTCACCCTCTGCGAATTGCTCTTTCACCTTGAACCCGAGAGACTGCAGGAGAACGTAGGAGAAGCGCGGCAGTAACAAATATTCACGTGTCAGGACGTAGCAAATGATGGTCTTAGGAACACGCGCCTTTTTGCCCATTTTTTGTAGGATGTAATATGTTTTATTCGGAAGCGTAAATTTGTTCAACAGTTTTTGTCGCAGCTGTAGTGGTAAGTCCTCAAGTTTTACTCGCGTGACGCTATCGACGATTACTTCGGCCATTGCAAACCTCCTCTGTTGTGCATTTTACTATTATAAGGAAACCGACAGCTAAAAACCCCGCTTTTCAGGCTCAGGAGGTGTTGTTGTGAGCATTTGTGACGGTTGCCCTTTTTACCGCTTCAAGTCTTCGATTAAGGAATTCGGCGACCCCACGTCGCCAATTGTTCTGATTGGCGAAGCTCCTGGAGCTACCGAATACCAGGAGGGTGAGGTTTTTGTAGGGCAGTCGGGACAGCTTTTAAGGAAGTTTTTAGAGCGATTCGGACTTTTGGATAAAGTTTACATCACCAATGCTGTAAAGTGTTGGCCCGGCCCCGGTAATCCTTCACCACCCCGAGATGTGGTTCGTCGCTGCCGGCAGCTTCTCGAGAAGGAGATCAGGGCTTTTCCAAGAAAGCTCCTGGTTCCGATGGGGAATACCGCTCTTTACGCTCTGACGAGTCGAGAGGGAATCACGGCGAAGCGAGGATCGTTTTACGACTCCGAAGAGTTTGAGTGCAAAGTTTTCCCGACATTCCATCCTGCTGCTCTTCTTCGCCGCCCGGAGCTCACGCGTCTTTTCGAGCGTGACCTTTCGCGCATTGCTTGTTTCGTCCAAAATAACTACGAAGTTCCTCCTCCACCTACGATCGCGCATGTGGTGGAAACTGTTGATCAGGCGCTTGACCTTTTCGAGAAATTGAAGCGAGCTCCCGTTTTTTCGTTTGATACAGAGACAACCAGCACTGACCCCTTTGATGCGGCGATTCTCTGTATTTCCTTCTCCTTCCAGGAGGGCGAAGGATGGATTTTACCTCTCTGGCAGGAAGGAGAGTTCTTCTTTTGGTCGCAAAAGGAGTGGTCTGTGTTGTTACCGGAGCTACGCTCTGTTTTCGGCTCCTTGAACCTGAAAATAGCGCATAACAGTAAGTTCGACAGAGAAGTTCTCAAGCTGACTCTGGGTGTAGACGTTTCTCCGCCGATTTTCGACACAATGCTTGCTTCCCATCTTGTTGATGAAAACACTCCGAACGACTTGAAGTTCCTGGCCACCTTGATAGACCCTGCGCTTGCTGGTTACGAGGAGGAGCTTCGCAGAGCTTACGACGTTCTCGACTTTCGTAAGGATGAGAAGCACTACGGTTTGATTGATCCTGAAATTCTTTACCAGTACTCAGCGTGCGATGCTGATGTGACTCTCCGCGCCTACAGGATGCTGTCAGAGAAACTCCACGAGGAGGAGCTCGACGACCTTTTCTGGATGATAACAATGCCTTTGAGTGAAGTTCTGTTGCATATGGAACTTCGCGGTGTTGTTCTCGATGTTGCCCGCCTTGTCGAAATGCGCAAGCAGTTCAAGAAAGATTTGGAGAAAATAAGCGATGACATTGAAGCGATTGCTTCGAAATACCGGAGGCGCTACTTTGAGGCGAAACTGCAGCATTGGAAGGAGTTTCTTTCCTCGTTACTCGAAAACGCGCGCTTGCAGGGTGCGAGGCCGAACCCTGCTGTTGTTTTACCGAGAGCTCGAGAGGCTCTCAAGGCTCTGTCTGCACTGAGGGACCGTAGTGTTCCGTCTCTCGACGACGATAAAATCATGGCTAATCTTGAGAGGTTAGAGGAGCTGTTAGGTGACGAGGAACCTTTCGATTTCAATCCGCAGTCTACCAAGCAGCTTCGCGAGCTTCTCTTTGAGTGGATCGGTCTCCAACCCGTCAAAAAAACGAAAGGAGGAGCTTATTCAACCGATGAGGAGAGCTTGCGGCTTCTCCTGAAAAAAGCCGCCGCTGCTGATGTCAAACGTCTGCTCGAGCTCCTTCTCGAGTATAGAGAGAAGTCAAAATTGTTTTCAACGTATATAGAAGGACTACTGAAACGAGCTCGTACGGAAGGAGGTTTAAACGTGATACACACCGACTACCTTATACACGGGACAGCTTGTGTCACACCTGAAACCTTGATTTTGACGAGCGACGGTTTTCGTCTCGTTTCCGAGCTTGTCGACATTGATTCACTCCCGGAAGGATTCACTCCCTTTGAGGTTGAGGTTGAGTCCCTCCTCGGGAAGGAGAAGACATCTCACGTTTTCAAGGCCTGCGATCGCGAGGTGATTCGTCTTACAACCACAGAGGGCTTCGAGCTAGAATGTACACGCGAGCACCCTGTTTGGGCAATCAAAAATGGTAGGGAGGGGTTCGTCCGCGCTGAGGATCTTTGCGAGGGCGACTTTGTTGCTTTGAAGATAGGCGCTGCCAACTGCGGGAGCTTTTCCCCGCTACCGCCGGATTTGATGCGGCTTCTCGGAGCCGCCTACTTTCACTGTAAGCGTAGAGAGGGGGCCGCACTCACCCTTTCTGAAGACGCTCTTGCTGTTTTAGAGGGCCTCGAAAAGGACGAGGGATCCTCTACCGTTGTTGCTCCCCCCGATGTGCTGAAAGGCCTCGACCTTTCACCCGTCTTGCTGTTTCACGACTTGCGGCGGTGCAGCAGGGAAGCTCTCTTCAACTTTCTGCTCGGAGCACTTCCCGGGGATCCTCCTTGGGAGTTCGACCTTTTTAGCGCGAAGCAAATACAGCTTTTGATGGCGAACCTCGGCTTCTTGCTTCTACTCGAGCCCTGTGGCGATCGTGCACGCTTGCATGTTGCACCTGGCTTTGCCCCCCTCTTCAACGACGGATTCAGGAAACAGAGAATGCTGCGCTTTGATTTCAAAGTGTTTACTCCGCTCAAGCGTGTGGAACAGTTGGGTAAGCGCCCCGTCGTTATTGACTTCACCGTTCCCGAATCACACTCTTTCGTTTCAAATCTGTTCATCTCTCATAACACAGGCCGCCTTGCATCCCGCAACCCTAACCTACAGAACATTCCGCGGCAAACAGAAATACGCTCCTTGTTCGTGCCGCGTCCTGGACACTCCTTTGTTTCAGCAGACTTCGGGCAGATAGAGGTGCGTGCGTGGGGTTTCAACTCCCAAGATCCGGACCTGCTAAACGTTTTTGAGAGAGGTCGCGACATCCACACTGAGCTGACATGCGAGATTTTCGGCGTAAAGCCTGAAGAGGTCACGAAGGAGCTCCGCGTGCAAACGAAGACCGTTGTTTTTGGTATCATCTACGGTCGAGGTCCGTATTCGATTGCCGATCAGTTAGGAATCACACCTGAGGAGGCGCAGGAGATTATTGATAAGCTCTTCCGTCGCTTTCCGAAAGCGGCGGAGTGGCGCGACCGCGTCATTAGCGAGGCACTCGAGAATGGTGTTGTTAAGACGTCTTTGGGCCGGAAGAGGAGATTTCCTCACGCAAAAAGTAGCGAAAAAGCAGTTGTTGAGGCGGTTAAGCGTGCTGCAGTAAACTTTCCGTGTCAGTCTTTAGCTGCAGATCTCACGAATTACGCTCTGATCAGAATTTACAGAAGGTTAAAGCTGGAGGGCTTAAAAGCATGCCCCGTTATGCAGGTGCACGATCAGATAGTCGTCGAAGCTCCTAATGATGAGGTTGAAAGGGTACGGCAAATAATGGAGGAGGAAATGCTTAAGCGGCAGCCGTGGTTTGACGTGCCTCTAGTTGTCGACATTGAAATCAAGGAGGCTGCGTGATGACAAACCGTATCCTCGACTCTTTGCGGTCGTTGGTTTCGCTCGACGAGAGCGTTTTGGTGAATCTGGAAGACGCCTTGAAGAGCACCGACGTGAACAATATACAACGGCAAATGAACCTTTTACCTCCCCTTTACGCGTACTTATCGATGGTGCAGGAGCACTACAAAGAGCAACTCTCACAAATGCAAGCTGCTTTGGAATCGTGGGAAGGGGAGTGTTACCTGGTGTTCAAGACGCAGAGGGGAGGTACAATTCGTGAGGTGGAAAGTCAGATTAAGTCGCAGCCAGAGTTTGTTAGGAGGAAAGAGGAGATTGCGAAGATGACACGGCGCGTCCAGACTCTTCAAGGCGTTTTACGTTCCCTTGAGATGAAGCAAATACTTCTGGTGCAGCAAGGGGCGTACTTCCGTCGTGAGATGGAAATGGCGCATTGATCGCTCCGCGCCGTTTCCCTTATAATTCTGTTAGTCCAAAACCAAACTAAGGAGGAACTACAATGAACATTGATCGCTTCATCGCCGAGAGCAGCACGAGCACCTATCCGTCATTGCGCCTTACTGCGCCGAGGACATGTGTGCGTGTGCTGCCGCGTAAAAGCGACCCTGATTTGCCTTTCGTCGAGGTTTATCGTCACTTTCTCCAAGACTACATCACGGTGCCTAACTTCATCAAGGCGCCGCAGTGCTTGCTGACACCCGAATGTCCGGGATGCGAGTTGGCGTCTCGGCTTGCGGCCAAGGGAAATTCCGAAGCTGCCCGCCGCGTTTCAGCGAAGAGAAGGTTTGTTGTGTGGGTGATTGATCGTACACCTACGTCCGAAACGAACGGGAAGATCTGCACTCTTGAGGTTTCACCCTCGACCAAGGAGAAGTTTGTGAGCGAGGTTAAACGATGGCACTACGATTTTGTTTCCCTCGACAGCGGTTGTGTTGTTGAGATACTACGAGTACAACGAGGTCGCGGTGCAGACTACGACGTGAAGTTCGTCACTCAAGCTTCGGGAGACGGCAGCTTCCGCATCGCTCCTGATCCCCTGAGCGAGGAGGAGCTGAGAGAATACGAGAATCTTCCCGATCTTGAGGAGTATCTAGCAAGCCTCCGTCCGAGTCTTGAGGACTTCAGAAGGGCTCTTGATTTGTCTCCGATAGAGGAGCCTCTGCCCTTCTCCAAGGAGCCTGAGGTAGTTTCCGAACAAGCCACTATCTCCTCTCAAGAGGTGCGACCCACAACGCAAAAGGAGAAAGTTGCACCACCTGATCTCCCTGAGTGCTTCGGATCGTTTGGCGTTGAGAAGAAACAATGCGCTACTTGCCCCTTCCAAGAGGCGTGCTTGACTGAGCTGATGTCGAAGGGAGATGTGGCTAAAGATGAGTGAGGGTTGCACCGTCGCTGAAATCCTCCAAAGGGTGAGGAAGCGTCGCAAAGACGCTTCCTCCGTTCTGACCTTGAGCGAGCGTCCCTTACGATTCGAAGCACTCTCGACAGGGCTTTTGCCCATCGACTTTATTTTGGCTGGAGGATGGCCAAAAGGTCGCATTTGTCAAGTTTATGGTGAGACTTCAAGCGGTAAAACATCTTTGGCTCTTGCAACAGTTGCAGCAACGCAAAAGAAAGGCTTCCCGTGCGGCTACATCGATATGGAACATACTCTTGATCCTGCGTGGGCAGCTAAGCTTGGCGTTGAAATAGATAACTTGATCATCTCTCAGCCCAACTGTGGAGAGGAAGCGTTGGAGGTCGCCGCTGATCTGATTGAAGAAGGCACAGCGCTTGTTGTTGTGGACTCCGTACCAGCATTGGTTACGGAGCAGGAGCTTAAGGGAGAGGTTACTGATAGCTCGATCGCTCCGCAAGCGCGGATGCTGTCGCAGTATTTGCGCAGGATGATACCTGTTATTTCTGATAGAGAAGCTGTGCTCCTCTTCATCAATCAGAAGAGAGTAAAGATGATGATGTATACTCCAGGTGATGCCATACCTGGCGGTTCTGCGTTGCAGTTTTACAGCTCTGTTATACTCCGACTTTCCCGGCGCTTACCTCGCGAGGACGGTTGCATTGATATCATTGCTCGAGTGACGAAGCATAAGCTTGCACCACCATTCAAGGAGGCCACTGTGCGCCTGTATTTTGATCGTGGTTTCGATAAAGTTGACCTCCTTGCGACACAGGCGATCGCTTCGGAGGTTGTGGTAAGACGCGGTGCGTTTTACTACTTTGGTGATTTAAAATTTCAGGGGCGCGATGCTTTGGTCGCCGCTCTGAACGAGGACACAACTCTTTTTGCCGATATTGAGCAGGAGGTGTTGAATGCATTTCCCCGACATTCAGAACACACCGATGAATCGACAGATTGATCTCGTCGGTATAGAGGACTTTGTCATGCCTTTAAAGGTTTTGCAGAGAGACAGCGACGACGCGCAGGAAGTTGTCGCAACCGTTAAGGCCGGTGTTCGTCTTGTAGGGCAGAGGGGCATCAACATGAGTCGCATCCCTCAAGTTTTGTTGAAGTATGATTTGCTTGCGCCTGACTATTTAGAGACCGTTCTTCCTGCTCTCTGCGAGGCCGAAGAGGCAGACGAGTCCATGCTCACAGTCGCTTTCCCTTTCAAGCGCGACTTTGTTGCTCCTGTTTCAGGTTTTAGAGGTCCGTTGTACTTTCCGTGCGGCATCAGCGGTTCTCTCCGCCTTGGAGAGGAGATCGAGAGGTGGACTACGGTGCAGGTGCAGGTTATATCAACGTGTCCGTGCTCCAAGAGCTTAGTTATCTCACAGGGTTATGGCGCTCCTCACATGCAGAGAGCGTTTGTTTGGCTCTCCGTTAAGGAATCAGAGGGACTAACTTACTTTGAAGACCTTATCGACCTTGTCCTGGAGATTGCGCCGCGACCTTATCCTGTGGTAAAGCGAAGTGACGAAGCGGAAATTGCGAAGAGATGCTGGGACCTGCCATTTTTCGTCGAGGATTTGGCCTCGAGAATTGCAGACGCTGTAGACGAACGTTTCAAGGTGTGTGAGTTTGAGGTTAGGGTCAGGAGTGAAGAGTCTATACACCATCATGACGCCTTTGCAACTATCAGGAGGAGGAGATGAGATTCGCGTTTATTTGCCCTATACGCTACCTTGATGAGATTACTTCTTTGGGTACAATAAAACTCTGTTTGGCGCACCTTTTGGAGCTACCTGCGTACTCGAGCTACTTCAAGACTTCGCGCGAGAACGGCGACTTTATCATACTCGACAACGGCGTTGTCGAAAGGGGCGAGCCTTTAGACGCTGCAACTCTATATTCCCTGGTTGAGGAGCTAAAGCCTCAGGAAGTGGTCGCACCCGATGTTCTTCACGACGCTGACGAGACTGTGAGACGGACCTTGAATTTCGTTAAGAACTTCCCTCCTGATCTGCGCACCCGCACTCGCATCATGGGGGTTGTGCAGGGAAAAACTCTCGGAGCGATGATGGAATGTTACGAGGCAATAAAGGATGCTGTCGACGTTATAGGTGTACCCTTTGCATGCGACTTTGAAACAAAATCCCAAATTGCGCTTTCACAACAGCGTGCAATGAACCGTCTTTCCTTCCTTTCGTGGCTCCGCCGACAGACCAATGTCAAAACCGTACACTGTTTAGGCATGAACTCTGTTTCTGAGGCTCTGGCTGTCAGCAAACTCGGGTTTGTACGCTCAATGGACAGCTCGTTTGTTTGGACACACACAAGGCACGCAGGTTTTTTCTGGATGTTGCCCAACGTCAACAAGATACCATCCGTGAAGTTTGACCCCTTTGAAGTCGTCGATGATGAGTCTTACATTATTGATGTTAAACGTAACGTCTACTTTATAAAAGCTCTAGTGGGTGATGTGTGAGGTTTGTCATGGACAAGGTTGTCATCGTTTACCAAAAGGTTCGAGAGGGCGCGAAGGCTCCGGTCAAGGCATACTCCCACGATGCCTGCTACGACTTTTTCGCTGCGGAGGATGTCGAAGTGCCTCCGCGGGGAATCGCCGAAGTACCTTTAGGTGTTCGTTTGCTGATACCTGCGGGGTGGGAGATGTGTTTTCGCCCTCGATCGAGCTATGGCCGTAAGGGACTGCAAGTGCACCCGGGGACTATTGATGCCTTCTACACTGCTGAGCTTACTGTGATTGTTTACAATCACACTGACGAGGCTTACCGCGTTAGAAAGGGTGATAAGGTTGTGCAGGCCGCAGTGAGGCGCGTTCCCGAGGTCATCTTTCAGGAAGGAGAGGTTCCTGATCTCGACAGCTCGTTTAGAGGAGAGAGGGGTTTTGGATCCAGCGGGAGGTGAACTATGCATCGTCAAATTCTTTACAAAGGAAGGCGCGGCTTCGTTATTTCTGAGACCGAGGACAGCGTGACCGCGCTCTTTACACCGCCGCTTCTTGTTGACGGAGGTATTGAGTACACGCTGAGATGTCCGCGAAGCGAGGTTACTTTTCTGCCGTGTCCCGCAAGCTTCACTGTGTTTAGTTTCGACGATGTGCTGAAACTCTGTGACAATCTTATCTATCTGATTTATAACGAGCTCGAGAAGCGTGGCGTGCTCGACAGCGATTTTCTTATCGTTGGTGTCCTTCGCTCGGGAGGTATTCCTGCGCTCATTCTTTCGCAGCTCCTCGAGAAGAAGGTTGACTTTGTCGGTGTTCGTTTTTACGAAGCTTTAGGATTACACGGCGAAACGCCCCTTCTTTACCGTGATGTGAACGATCTTCCGGACGTCGTTGTGCTTGTAGATGACATTGTTGATAGCGGTGCTACAATGTCTTTGGTAAGCACTTCCTTGCAGAAGCGATGCCGTGAACTCGTGACCGCCTCTCTCTTGACCAAAAGGCCCGACTTGCCTGAAGTTTTTGCGAAAAAGGTTCCTTCTGAATCTTGGGTTGTTTTTCCGTGGGACATTGAATATCGCGCCTTGATGGGGGTTGAAAATGAAAGTCGTTGAGGTTTTTCAGTCAATACAAGGTGAGGGTGTTCGTGTGGGAATGCCAAGCATCTTCGTTCGACTTTGCGGGTGTAACCTACATTGCAAGGAGTGCGACACCAAGTACGCCTGGTCCTGTGAATCCGAAGATCTCGCTCCAGAGGATCTTGCGGCACGAGTACAGAGTTTGAAATCACCAGATGTGGTTATCACAGGAGGGGAGCCCTTTATTTGGCAGGAAGAACTTGTACACCTGTGTGATCTGTTGCAGGACTCCTATTTCGTTACCGTTGAAACAAACGGCACAATTGCTCTTCGTGTGAACGCGTTTCTCTCTATCAGCCCGAAGCTCTCTTCTATGTCGCCCGATTTCCCACCTGATGTTTCCGTTCTCGACTTTTTAGTGCAATCGCATGATCACCAGCTCAAATTCGTGATAAGTTCAGAGAGAGACGCCGAAGAGGCGTTGGGAATAGTAGAGAAGATGAAGGCTAGGCCGCAAAACATCCTCTTCATGCCCCGAGGAAAGTCCAGGGCTGAACTTTTGAAAGTTGCCCCTACCGTAGTTGAGATTTGCAAAAAGTACGGTGTTCGCTATTCCCCACGGTTGCATGTTTGGATCTGGGATACGAGGAGGGGAGTTTAATGCCGGGAAGGTATTCTCGTCGCAAAGGGCAGCGCTTTGAGCAAAAGGTTGCTGCCCTTTTCACCGAATGGAGCAAGCATAAGTTCGTTCGTACAAGAGGGTCAGGCTCTTGGGAGAAGGTTCCTGGTGACGTTTGTTTGCTCCATGAGGAGGAGCAACTCTTTCCGTTTGTGGTAGAGTGCAAAAACGTTGAAGTCAAAGACTTCACGCTTCTTGTTTTCAGTTCCCAAGGGAAGCAGTGGTGGAAGCAAGCAAGCGAGGAGGCAAAGAAAGTAGGCAAACATCCCCTGCTTGTTTGCTCCCGCTCTTACTTCCCTGAAATTCTTCTTTTCATGGAAAAGAGCGTTTTTGACCGACTTCCAGCAAAGCCTCGCAACTTGGTTCTTTCCCGAGAGATTTGGGGAAGGGTTTGCGTGCTTTGTTTAATTCGCGAACTCTTCTCTTTAGTCTCCTTCGAAGACTTTGTGGAGGCAGGTGCGTGATGCTCGTTGGTAAAGGTATGTTGATCACGACCGCCGAGGGCGGCTTTTTTGTTGAGGATTTAAACCTAACTCCGAAGGCTTTTGTCCTTAACCACGTTAAGCTTTCCAACGGCCTCGAGATACGATGTAATGCAGAGAGGATTGATGACATTGCAGTGAGTACACTCGCAGGTGAAAGATTGCATGTTACTCCCTTGCCAGATGTTCCGGACGAAACACCTTGGGAGCTCGCTTTTGCAGCCGGTCTGTTGACTTTCGGCGCCACCGAAAACGAGAAGGTTTATAAAGTTCGCATACTCAACCGAGACCTTTTTTGGCCATTTCGCGACAGGTTACTGCGCTTCCTTGAGGACAATCGCACTTCCTACTCCCTAACAGCCAGTACAAAGGTTATTCTCACCCTGTACAAAAAAAGCTTGAATTTACCATTCGAAATCGATCTCCAGGTTGTGCCTAAAGCCGCTTTCCGCTTTCGTCGCGAATCGGTTGAGGCGTTTTTGAGGGGGGTTTCCTGCTGCCGCGCTGCGCAGAACGGCGAGGTTGTCTCCATTGGGCCGTTTGATCATCGCCTTTCACTTCTCTTCACGCTTTTCGGATTACCACCAACCGTAGAATCGGGCGACATGTATTTTGCCCTTCCGGAGTTTACACACCTCTTCGGGAAGCCGCGCTTTCGCTTGTTTCGAAGTGCGGACGTGGTACCTCTCACCGTTTTGTCCGTGGAAAGTAAGGCCTGCTCTGCCTTTAACATACCCAGAAATCGTCTTGTCATCAACGGAATATTGGTTGAAGGGAGGTAAAGATGTTCGACACGTTTGTATTGAAGAGGAAGTATCTTCGTCCGAACGAAACGCCTCAAGACATGTTTCGGAGAGTAGCAACAGCTTTGGCTTTGCCCGAAGGCGACAGGAGCGAGAGTTTCAAACAGAAAGTCTTCAACATCCTTAACGAGAGACGCGCCATCTTCGGCGGTCGCATCCTTTTCGCCGCGAATCCTGAGGGAGATCGCCGAGGTCTCACAATGTTGAATTGCTTCGCCATGATGCCTCGCGACTCCCTCTCCGAAATCTTCGAGACCCTTGCTGAGTCGGCGAAGATTCTTGCTGCAGGCGGGGGTGTTGGTTATAACTTCAGCCTTTTACGCCCACGAGGGTTTCCTGCAGGGCATCGTGACGGCATCGCTAGCGGCCCGGTTTCCTTTATTCGCGTTTACGATACGATGGGGGCCACGATACAACAGGGAGGTAGTCGCCGAGGAGCTCAAATGGCGATACTTGAAGACTACCACCCCGATGTATTGGAGTTTGTAGACGCTAAAGCGGAGGAGGGTGTGTTGTCGACATTCAATTTTTCTGTTGGTTTAAGTGACGCGTTTCTGGAGGCGGCTAGGCGAGAGGACTCCTGGGAGCTTCGCTTCCACGACAAGGTTGTCAAGACTGTCGAGGCAAAGGAGCTTCTTCTCAGGATTGCCCGTGGAGCGTGGCGCAACGGAGAGCCTGGTGTCATCTTTCTCGACGCGGTAAACGAGAAAAATCCAACTCCTCACTTAGGTGATCTACGCATCACAAATCCTTGCAGCGAAGCTCTTCTTTACGAGTTCGAGGCGTGCAACTTAGGGTCTATCAACCTCTCAGCGCATTTTGACGAAGAGCGCGAGGATGTGGATTACAACAAGCTTGAAGAGACAATACGCGTGATGGTGAGAGCTTTGGACAATGTTTATGAGGTTACCTTTTATCCCCTAACGGACTGCGGCGACGATCGCATAAAGGAAGCGTGTTTAAAGACTCGGAAGCTCGGCTTAGGCTTTGTAGGATACCATGACTTACTCTTAAAGATGCGCATACCCTATACAGAGTCCCAAGATGTGGCGAGGAAGCTAGGTTCTTTCCTGCAGGAGATTGCCCACGACGAGTCTAAAAAGCTGGCAGAAGAAAAGGGCCCGTTTCCGG
>Ga0190338_1000007_pt1 | contig 71208 bp, 67 predicted proteins | sample 4872041112_MG_FD_163434 | JGI IMG/M metagenome (GOLD analysis project Ga0190338, IMG submission 163434) | Hydrothermal vent sediment bacterial communities from Southern Trench, Guaymas Basin, Mexico - 4872-04-11-12_MG | ecosystem: Environmental > Aquatic > Marine > Hydrothermal vents > Sediment ... | reverse complement strand
CTCGACAGCCGAGTGGAAGAAATAGCGAGGAGTTTAGCAGCGCAAGGGGTTGACCCCCGGGGGGTAGACTGGAATAGATTCCGGGAACAGGAGAAAGAGAACGCCACATTAGCGGTGAAAAAGGGATTGATCCTCGACTTTATCATAAAAAAAGAGGGATTAACCGTCTCCGATGATGAAGTGAAGGAGGAGATAGAGAGGATAGCGGAGCAGAGCGGTAAGGGGGCAAAAGCAGTTGAGGCGAGGATCAAGAAAGAAGGGAGCCTTGATGAGTTGAAACGGAACCTCCTTATGAAGAAGGCGATTGACTTTCTCAAAAAAAAGGCTATTATTGATTAAGGAGGAGAAAATAAATGCAGCTCATCCCAATGGTAATTGAACAAACAAGCCGTGGTGAGCGAGCCTATGATATTTACTCCCGCCTCCTCAAAGACAACATAATTTTCATCGGTGCCCCGATCGACGACAACTTAGCCAACCTGGTCATCGCCCAGATGCTCTTCTTGGAAGCGGAAAACCCGGATAAGGATATCTCTCTCTATATAAATTCCCCTGGCGGGGTGGTGACCGCTGGCCTTGCCATTTATGACACGATGAAGTTCGTCAAACCAGATGTTTCTACCATCTGCATTGGCCAAGCGGCGAGTATAGCTGCCCTCCTTCTCGCTGCAGGGGCGAAGGGAAAGCGGTTCGCCCTCCCCAACTCGCGGGTAGTGATCCATCAACCGATGGGTGGGGCTCAAGGACAGGCGAGCGATATCGACATCCAGGCAAGGGAGATAGTAAGACTGAAGAAGAGGCTGAACGAGATATTGGTGGAGCACACTGGACAATCGCTTTCCAAGATAGAACGGGATACCGATCGAGACTTCATTATGACCGCAGCTCAGGCTAAAGAATATGGTATAATAGATGAGGTTATAGAAAAGAGGAGGGATTAGCCCTCGAAGGAGAAGATTGATGTCAAAAGGGGAAAAGAAGCCTCCTCTCCTCCGTTGTTCCTTCTGCAACAAAAGCCAAGCCGAGGTAAAAAAGCTAATCGCTGGTCCCAACGCCTATATCTGTGATGAGTGCGTGGAGATATGTATGGAGATACTGGCTGAGGAGAGGATAGGAGAGCAAGAAGAGAAAAAACCCCATCTTCCCAAACCTGCCGAGATAAAAGCCTTCCTCGATCAATATGTCGTTGGCCAGGAAAAAGCAAAGAAGAGGTTGGCGGTAGCGGTCTACAACCACTATAAGAGGATCGAGATGTGGCGGAGGCGAGGAGGGGGTGATGTGGAGCTGGAAAAGAGCAACATCCTCCTCATCGGTCCTACTGGTTCGGGCAAAACCCTGCTCGCCAAGACCCTCGCCCGGCTTCTCAGGGTTCCTTTCGCCATCGCCGATGCCACTACCTTAACCGAGGCAGGATATGTAGGGGAGGATGTGGAGAACATCCTTCTCCGATTGTTCCAGGCATCGGGCTACGACATAGAGAAGGCTCAGAAGGGGATCATCTACATCGACGAAATCGACAAGATATCGCGCAAGAGCGAGAACCCCTCGATCACTCGGGATGTCTCCGGTGAAGGTGTTCAGCAGGCGCTCCTCAAGATACTGGAAGGGGTAGTAGCCAATGTTCCTCCCCAGGGAGGAAGGAAACATCCCTATCAAGAGTTCATCCAGATAGATACCACCAACATCCTCTTCATCTGCGGTGGTGCCTTTGTCGGGTTGGAGAAGATAATCGAGCAGAGGATCGGGGAAAAATCGCTCGGTTTTTCCGCCAAGCTGAAAAAGAAAGGTGAAGACAACATCGGAAAGATATTAGAGCAGGTACAGCCGATAGACCTGATAAAGTACGGGCTCATACCGGAATTCGTGGGTAGGATACCGGTAATCGCCACCTTAGATGAACTCGATAAGAAGGCGCTCATCGAGGTGATGACCAAGCCTAAGAACGCCCTTATCAAACAGTATCAGAAGCTGTTCGAATTTGAGAATGTCGATCTCCACTTCACCGACGACGCCTTGGAGGCGATAGCGGAGAAGGCGATAGCGAAGAAGATGGGAGCGAGGGGATTGAGGGCGATCCTCGAGGATTTTATGCTCGATCTTATGTACCAACTCCCCTCATCCTCCGGTATAAAGGAGTGTATCATCACCAGAAAATCGGTGGAGAGCGACGAGAGCCCCATTACCCTGATCGAGGGAAAAGCTGGTTGATCTTAATTTATTCTCCCTTGAAAAGTGACGAGGCTTACAGACGGCTTTCTCCTGCTTGGTAAGATAGAGCAGTAGTGGAAGAGAAGATGAAAGAATTAGAGGAAGAAAAAAAGGAATATCCCCTCCTTCCCCTCAGGGACGCAGTGGTCTTTCCCAATACCCTGGTTCCTTTCGTGGTGGGGCGGAGGAAATCCATTTCTGCGCTTGAATACGCCCTTAAAAACGACAAGAAGATATTCCTATCCGCTCAGAGGGATGCCCGGATAGACGAGCCCACCCCATCGGATATATTCGAGGTAGGGACCATCTCTCGCATCGTCCAAAGCGTGCAGATGGCTAACGGCAATTACAAGGTTCTGGTGGAAGGGGTGGAGAGGGCGCGCATCCTTTCTTACAAAGACACACCTGATTTCCTATTTGTAGAACTTGAAACCTTATATTATCCCCTTTCGATGACCCCGGAGTTGGAGAAGCTGATGCGGAAAACCGCCCTCCTCTTCGAGCAGTTCATCAGGCTCTCGCAGAACATAAATGCAGAGACCCTTATCTCCTCCATCCGGGCAGATGATCCAGAGCGGTTAGCCGATATGGTGGCTGCCCAACTACCGATAAGCACCGAGGCGAAGCAGGATCTATTAGAGACGATAGAGCCCTACCGCCGACTCTCAAAGGTCTACTCTGCTTTAAAGGAAGAGGTGGATAAACTATTAATAGACAAGAAGATCCACGAGCAGGTGAAGAAACAGATGGAAAAGGCGCAGAAGGAGTATTATCTCACGGAGAAGCTCAAGGCGATCCAACGAGAACTGGGGAGAACGGAGGAGAAAGGGGATGAGATATCCCTTCTTCGGGAGCGGATAGAGAAGACCCCGATGTCCGCCGAGGCGAAAGAAAAAGCGCTACTCGAGCTTAAGAGGCTCGAAGCGATGCCTCCGATGTCCGCCGAGGCGACGGTGAGCAGGAACTACCTCGAATGGTTGCTCGCGGTGCCCTGGAAGGCGAAGAGCAGGGAAAACCGGGACCTTTCCCGAGCGGAGCGGATCTTAAACGAGGACCACTACGGCTTGGAAAAGGTGAAGGAGCGGATAATCGAGTACCTTGCGGTTCGCCAGCTGGTGAAGAAGCCGAAGGGTTCCATCCTCTGTTTCGTCGGTGCTCCAGGAGTGGGGAAGAGTTCCCTGGCTCGTTCCATCGCCAGGGCTACGGGAAGGAAGTTTGTCCGTCTATCCCTGGGTGGCGTACGGGATGAAGCGGAGATAAGAGGGCATAGGCGAACCTATATCGGTGCTTTTCCCGGTCAGATAATCCAGATGATGCGCAAGGCGAAGACGAAGAACCCGGTCTTCCTCCTGGACGAGGTGGACAAGATGAGTATGGACTTCCGGGGCGACCCCTCAGCAGCACTTATGGAGGTACTCGATCCGGAGCAGAACAACTCCTTCGTCGATCACTATCTCGATGTGGAGTTCGATCTTTCAGAGGTGATGTTCATCGCCACTGCCAACACCCAGGAGGCGATACCGCGTCCCCTCCAGGACCGGATGGAGATAATCCATCTTTCAGGCTACACCCTGAATGAGAAGATAGCGATAGCCAAGAACTTCCTCTTTCCCAAGCAAATAAAAGCCCATGGCCTCTCCCGGAGGAAGGTAGAACTCTCGGACGAGGCGATAACCTATATCATCGAACGGTACACCAGGGAGGCTGGTGTGCGGAACCTCGAACGCCACATCGCCTCGATCTGCCGCAAGATAGCGAAGAAGGTGGTAGCAGGGGAAAAGGGACCATTTGTTATCAACTCACCGGAAATGGTGGAAGAGTATTTAGGAAAACCGAAGTATCGCAAGAACATTGCGGAGAAGAAGGACGAGGTTGGTTTGGCACAGGGGCTCGCTTGGACCGAGATGGGTGGAGAGATCCTACCCATCGAATGCGTGGTGATGAGGGGGAAAGGAAAGCTCAACCTTACTGGTCAATTGGGGGAGGTGATGCAGGAATCCGCCCGGGCTGCTTTAAGCTATATTCGCTCCCGAGCAGAGGAGTTCGGTATAGACCCTCAATTCCACGAAAAATATGACCTTCACATCCACATACCCGAGGGAGCCATCCCCAAGGACGGTCCCTCTGCAGGAATAACCATAGCCACGGCGATGATCTCCGCCCTTACCCGGATACCAGTCCGCTCAACCATTGCGATGAGCGGTGAGATAACCTTAAGGGGTAAGGTCCTTCCCGTCGGTGGGGTAAAGGAGAAGCTTTTAGCTGCCCATCGTTCCGGGATATTAAAGGTGATCTTCCCCAAGGAAAATGAGAAGGATTTCTCCGAAATACCTGAGGAGGTGAAAAAGGAGCTTAGGGTCCATCTGGTGGAGGAGATGGATGAGGTCCTCCGCCTCGCTTTAGCCAAACCGCTCCCCAGCCCGGCTGAGGTGGGAAGAAAGTATAAACCGCCTCTCTCCTCGGGCGAGCGGGTTTCTGACCAGCCTATTGCCCAATAAACAAAGGATTAATTTGATAGATATTTCCCCAAACGAGGTTTTTGTGAAAGCTTAAGCATAAGAAAATTAATTTCACCCCTAAGTAAGGAAAGAGTTCCCCATCGCTTTAAAAGGGGGATAAGGTGCTAAGAGAGCGAGTGCAATTTGTGAAAAGCGTCTTTTCCCTTGAGGAACTGCCGACCGATCCTCTTCCTATGGTGGCGTTTATCGGGAGGTCCAATGTGGGAAAGTCAAGCCTTATCAATACGATAACGGGAAGAAAGGAGCTCGCTCAGATAAGCAAGAAGCCAGGGAGGACGAAGGCGATAAACTTCTTCCGGGTAGGGGATTCCTTTTACCTTGTTGACCTTCCGGGCTATGGGTATGCGGAGGTTAGGGAAAGCCTGAGAAAGAGTTGGGAGAAGCTGATCGAAGGCTATCTCAAAATAAGCAGAAGGTGGCTGTTTGCGGTACTCATAATCGATTCCCGTCATCCTCCGTTTGAAAGTGATATAATGATGAGGGATTGGCTTTCCTATTACCGTATCCCCTATGTGATCGCCCTTACCAAGATAGATAAGGTTCCCCGGGGGAAAAGGGAGAAAGCGCTCTCAACCGCGGCTCAAATATTGAACCAAAAGAAGGAGGAGATAATCCCCTTCTCCGCCAAGACGGGGGAGGGGAAGAGGGAGTTAATAGCAAGGATCGATCGCTTTGTCCGGGGCTACTACCAGAGTACGCCCCGTTATCTGAGAAACCTATAATCAACCAAAGTTAGAGGAGGGCTATGAACCTAAATCTCCAGGAACTAAAAGAAAAAAGCATCAACAACCTCATCCAGATAGCCAAAGATTTCAACATCCCTGGTGCCACGGGAATGCGGAAGCAGGAGCTCATATTCAAGATACTCGAGGCTCAGGCAGAGAAGAACGGACTCATCTTCTCAGAAGGGGTGCTTGAGGTCCTTCCCGAGGGGTTCGGCTTCCTTCGAGCACCGGAGTATAACTACCTTCCCAGTCCGGATGATATCTATGTCTCACCATCGCAGATCAGAAAGTTCGATCTTAGAACCGGCGATACCATCTCGGGACAGGTGAGGCCTCCCAAGGAAGGAGAGAAGTACTTCGCCCTGATCAAGGTGGAAGCGGTAAACTTCGAAAACCCCGAGCTCGCCAAGGACAAGGTCTTCTTCGACAACCTTACCCCGTTCTATCCCACCGAGCGAATCAAGTTGGAGACGGACAAGGACAACATCTCCGCCCGGGTAATGGACCTTCTCACCCCGATCGGGAAGGGACAGCGTGGTCTCATCGTAGCTGCCCCCCGCACTGGAAAGACGATGCTCCTCCAGTGCATCGCCAATTCGATAACCAAAAATCACCCGGAGATCTACTTGATCGTGCTCCTGATCGACGAAAGACCGGAGGAGGTTACCGATATGGAACGCTCGGTGAAAGGAGAGGTGATCAGCTCCACCTTCGATGAACCCCCGAACAGACACATTCAGGTGGCGGAGATGGTGCTGGAGAAGGCGAAGAGGTTGGTGGAGTACGACAAGGATGTAGTAATCCTCCTCGATTCCATCACCCGGCTTGCCCGTGCTTACAACGCTGTCATCCCACCGAGCGGAAAGGTGCTCTCCGGTGGTATCGATGCCAACGCTCTCCAGCGTCCCAAGAGGTTCTTCGGAGCGGCGAGGAACATCGAGAACGGAGGGAGCCTTACCATCATCGCCACCGCCTTGGTGGAGACGGGAAGCAGAATGGACGATGTTATCTTCGAGGAGTTTAAGGGAACGGGCAATATGGAGATCTATCTCGATCGCAAGCTGGTGGAAAAGAGGGTTTTCCCGGCGATAAACATCAACAAATCGGGAACGAGAAAGGAGGAACTCCTCCTTACTGAAGAGGAGCTGAACCGGGTGTGGATCTTAAGGAAGATACTGAGTCAGCTCTCTCCGGTCGAGGCGATGGAGCTTCTCGTCGACAAGCTCTCAAAGACGGATAGCAACATCGAGTTCCTCCGCTCGATGAACAAGGGATGAATCCCTCTTAAGCTTGCTTTTTTAAAAAAATTCCCCTATAATTTCTTTTTCGTTGCAACTGTGCGAAGGAAAGGAGAGGGTAAGAGATGAAAAAGGACATTCATCCTCGCTACTACGAGGTAACCGTGGTCTGCGCCTGTGGCAACACCTTCAAAACGAGATCGACCAAGAAGGAGCTCAAGCTCGAGATATGCTCCAAGTGCCACCCCTTCTTCACCGGAAAGCAAAAGCTGGTCGACTCCGCGGGAAGGGTTGAGCGGTTCCTCAGAAAGTACGAGAAATACAACCAGGAAAAAGAGAAAGAAAAGAAATAACCATCTGTCACCAATATGGATGAACGAGCCCTTGTCGGGGGCCAGGCGGTGATCGAAGGGGTGATGATGCGGGGACCTCACTCTTTCGCCGTATCCGTTAGGGCTCCCGATGGGAAGATAAAAACAGTAAAAGATTGGTTTATCAAGTTGAGGGAGAAATTTATCCTGTTTAAGCTTCCTCTTCTCCGGGGGGTGGCTGCCCTTATCGAAACCCTTATCCTGGGAGTGAAAGCGCTATCCTACTCCGCTGAGCTTTCTCTACCCGAGGAGGAGAAGAAGGGAAAAGAGAGCTTTGGTCTCGCCATAGGAATAAGCTTTGTCCTTGCTTTGTTGCTTGGTTTTTTGCTCTTTTTCTTTCTGCCATTATATCTCACCCAGTTGTTAAAGGGGGTTATTCCCTTCGGTGAGACCAATATCGGGTTTAACCTAATAGACGGTTTTTTCCGGGTGTTATTCTTTCTTCTCTATCTCCTCTTTATCTCCCAGCTTAAAGATATAAAGAGGATCTTCGCCTATCACGGCGCAGAGCATAAGGCGGTATTCACCCACGAGAAGGGACTACCCCTTACCGTGGAGAACGCCCGGGATAAATCGCCCCTTCATCCCCGCTGTGGCACCGGTTTCCTCCTCACGGTGATGGTGGTGAGCATCTTCGTTTTTACCCTGATCCCAAAGGATGCTCCATTCATTGAAAAGCTTCTCCTGCGGTTCATCCTCCTCCCTCTCATCGCGGGTATCTCCTATGAACTCTTAATGTTTGGGGCGAAGCACGAGGGAAATCTCTTGGCGAAGCTATTCACCCTCCCCTCGCTTTATCTTCAACGGCTGACCACCAGGGAGCCAGACGATCCTCAGCTCGAGGTAGCACTCTCCGCTCTATCCGAGGTACTGGCAATGGAAAAGGAATGGTCCGAAAAAGCGGCTTAAGGGAAGAAGAGATGTTTGAGAAACTTTCGGAAATGGAAGAAAGGTTCGAGGAGCTCTCTCGTCTCCTCGCCGATCCCGAGGTTATCGGGGATAAGGAACGATATCTCAAATACTCCAAGACCTATGCTGAGCTCGCCCCTATCGTCAATAAGTATCGGGAATACAAAGAGGTGATAAAGGGAATCGAGGAAGCAAAGGGGATATTGGAATCCGCTGATGCCGACCCCGAATTAAAGGAACTCGCCGAGGAGGAACTTACGGAGCTCACCGAAAAGGAGGAGGGGCTGAAGAAGGAGCTTACCTTGATGCTCATCCCCAAGGACCCGAACGATGAGCGGAATGTCATCCTCGAGATAAGAGCGGGCACTGGAGGGGAGGAAGCAGCTCTGTTCGCCCAGGAGATCTTTCGGATGTACTCCCGCTATGCCGAACGAAAGGGGTGGAGGGTAGCGATAACCGATATCCACGAGACGAGTATGGGGGGGATCAAGGAGGTAGTCGCCATCATCGAGGGTAAGGGGGCATACTCCTTCCTGAAGCATGAAAGCGGGGTTCACCGGGTTCAACGGGTGCCGGTCACCGAATCCGGAGGGAGGATCCACACCTCGGCGGTCACGGTGGCGGTGCTCCCCGAGGCAGAGGAGATCGATGTGGAGCTCAACGAGAAGGACATCCGCATTGACCGCTTTTGCTCCTCTGGTCCTGGTGGTCAATCGGTGAACACCACCTATTCCGCGGTCAGGGTAACCCACATCCCCACCGGTATCGTCGCCACCTGTCAGGATGAGAAATCGCAGCATAAGAACCTTGCCAAGGCGCTCCGGGTTCTTCGCGCCCGGCTTTACGAGCTCGAGCAGAAGAAGCAGAAGGAGGAGATAGACAAAACGCGGAAGGAGATGATAGGAACCGGCGACAGAAGCGAAAAGGTGCGGACCTACAACTTCCCTCAGGGAAGGGTTACTGACCACCGTATCGGGCTTACCCTCTACCGTCTGGAGGAGATACTGGATGGAGACCTCGACGAGATCATCGACCGGCTGATCGCCCATTTCCAAACAGAACGGTTGAAAAAAGAGATGGAAAAAGAGATAGGTTGAACCATCCTCCGATGAGCCCTTCGTTCTCCGAAAACACCATCTTCTCCCTTCTTGCCGAGGGAAGAAGGTTTCTCAAGGGGAAAAAGATAGCGGCACCACATTTCGCCTCTCTTTCCCTCCTCTCCTACATCCTTGGGTTAGATGAAGCCAAGATCTACCAGGAGGGAAGAAAAACGGTCTCTAAAGAGGTGGCTACGCTTTATTTCTCCTTCTTGAAAAAGCGAGCGGAAGGATGTCCCTTAGCTTATCTTTTAGGAACTCAGGGGTTCTGGACGCTCGAGCTCGAGGTGAAGGAAGGGGTGTTCATCCCGAGACCGGAGACGGAACATATAATAGAAGAGGTTCTCTCCTTAAGGGAGAAAGATAATTTCCGCCTCATCGCCGATATCGGCACCGGATCGGGAAATATCGCCCTTGCCCTTGCCTCTGAGCTCCCTGAAGCAAAGATCATTGCTATAGATATCTCGGAGAAGGCGCTCGCGGTGGCGAAAAGGAATACGGAAAAATATGGCCTTAGCCATCGATTGGAGTTCCTTAAAGGGGATCTCCTTTCCCCCCTTGAGGAGCGGGGTTTATTCTCCTTACTCGATCTCATCGTCTCAAATCCCCCTTACATCCCCTCGGAGGAGGTAGCCACCCTGCCCCAGGAGGTGAGGGATTGGGAACCGAGGGAGGCTTATCTCGCAGGGGATGGTCTTATCTTCTACCGCCGTCTCTTTTCTCAGGGTGGACGCTTCCTTAAAAGGGGCGGGTACCTCGTCGTGGAGATAGGCTATAATCAGGAAGAGGGAGTGAGGGATATCATCTCCTCTGCTCCTTTCCGATTGGTTAATGTGAGGGAGGATCTAAACGGTATCCCCCGGGTTATCTCCGCCCGGTATGAGGACAAATGATGAACGAGACCGGAGGAAGGATAAGGATCGCTGGAGGAAAACCACTTTCCGGTGAGGTGGTGATATCGGGGGCAAAGAACGCTGCCCTTCCCGCCCTTGCTGCTACCCTCCTTACTGCAAATGAGGTATCCCTCCTGAACCTCCCTCGGGTGGCTGATGTTACCACTATGCTTGAGCTCATCTCCCATCTGGGCGCCGAAATAAAAGAGGAAAAGGGGGTTAAGATAAGGGCGGAGAAGATAGAAAGCCACCAGGCTCCCTACGAACTGGTCAAAAGGATGCGGGCTTCGGTCCTCGTTTTGGGACCCCTCCTTGCCCGAACAGGAAGAGCAATAGTGGCGATGCCCGGCGGTTGCGCCATTGGGGCAAGACCGATAGACCTCCATCTAACTGGCCTCTCCCGCCTCGGTGCTGAGATCACGGTTCGCCACGGCTATGTCGAGGCACGGGCAAAAAGGCTTCGGGGAGCGGAGTATTACTTCAACACGGTAACGGTAACCGGCACAGAACATATAATGATGGCGGCAACCCTCGCCAAGGGGAAAACGATACTCCAGAACTGTGCCCAAGAGCCGGAGGTAGTGGACCTCGCTCATCTCCTTACCAAGATGGGGGCGAAGATAGAGGGGGCAGGGACCCCTACCATCATCATCGAGGGGGTGGAGGAGCTCGACGGAGCCTCACACTCAATAATCCCTGACCGGATAGAAGCGGGAACCTACTTAATCGCCTCCGCCATCACTGGAGGGGGGGTCAAACTGAAGAAAGTAGCACCAAAACACCTCACCTCCCTTCTCGATAAACTCATCGAAGCAGGAGCCTCCTTGAAGATAAAAGGGACAGAGGTAGAACTAACCGGTCTTGAGGAACTCAAGCCGGTGGATGTAAGAACCGCCCCCTATCCCGGCTTCCCCACCGATATGCAAGCACAATGGACCAGCCTGATGACCCAGGCAGAGGGAACGAGCATCATCACCGAGACCATCTTCGAGAACAGGTTTATGCATATAAGCGAGCTTATGCGGATGGGGGCGAATATCAGAATAGAGGGAAGAAGCGCCATAGTAACGGGCAAGACCCCGCTGAGCGGTGCTCTGGTCACCGCCACCGATCTCAGGGCAAGCGCCTCTTTGGTGATCGCCGGCTTGGTGGCGGAAGGGGAGACAATCGTGGAAAACATCTATCATCTTGAGCGGGGCTATGAGGATTTGGTGGGAAAGCTCCGCCAATTGGGAGCAGAAATAGAGAAGATAGGCTGAACCAAGGAGGAAACGATGAACGATTGCATCTTCTGCCGCATCATAAAGGGGGAGATCCCCTCAACCAAGGTCTACGAGGATGATCTCGTGGTAGCGATTGAAGACATCGACCCCAAAGCCCCGGTTCACACTCTAATCATCCCCAAGCGCCATATCGAGACCCTGAACGAGCTAAAAGAGGAGGACAAAAACCTCCTCGGCCACATCATTCTCACCGCAAAGAAGGTAGCCGAGGAAAAGGGGATAGTGGAAAGGGGTTACCGACTGGTAGCGAACTGCCTCGAGGAAGCAGGACAATCCGTCCCCCACATCCACTTCCATCTATTGGGCGGAAGAAGGATGAATTGGCCCCCCGGCTGATCAGATGGGAGGCATTCTTTTATAATAACCAGCCTCCTGCTCATACCGATGGGCGAGCCTAAGCATAAGCTCCTCGGAAAACGGGGGCGCTAAGATCTGAAGCCCCACAGGGAGATTCTCCTTAGTGAACCCACAGGGAAGGGATATCCCCGTTATCCCCGCTAAATTGGTGGTAACGGTGAAGATATCGGAGAGATACATCTTCAATGGATCAGCCACCCGCTCGCCCAGTTTAAACGCCGGCGTGGGAGAGGTGGGGGTGATTATCAAATCGACCTCGGAGAAGGCTTTATCGAAATCCTCCTTGATTAGTGAACGGACCTTCTGTGCCTTGAGGTAATAGGCATCGTAATAACCGGCGGAAAGGGCATAGGTCCCAAGCATAATCCTCCTCTTCACCTCGGCGCCAAACCCCATCCCTCTGGTCTCGATATACATCTCCCTGAGGGAGAAATCCCCCTCCATTCTGAACCCATAGCGCACTCCATCATAACGGGCGAGATTGGAACTCGCCTCGGCAGTGGCAACGAGATAGTAAACGGGAATAGCATATTCGGTATGGGGCAGAGAGACTTCGGAGAATTCGACCCCCAGCGTAGAGAGAAGAGATATCGCCTCTCGCACCTTATCCTCGACCTCGGGATCAAGTCCCTCACCGAAATATTCCTTTGGTATCCCCACCTTCATCCCCTTGATATCCCCCTCCAACGCCGAAAGATAATCGGGCACCGGTCGATCGACCGAGGTGGAATCGGCTGGATCATAGCCAGCGATAACGGAGAGAAGAAGGGCAGAATCGGCAACCGTCCTGGTCATTGGTCCGATCTGATCGAGCGAGGAGGCGAAAGCGACGAGGCCGTATCGGGAAACCCGTCCATAGGTGGGCTTTACCCCAACTATCCCGCAGAGAGCAGCTGGTTGTCTTATCGAGCCCCCGGTATCGGAGCCTAAGGCAAGTATCGTCTCCCCCGCTGATACCGCTGCTGCTGAGCCTCCACTCGAGCCTCCGGGAACACGCGATGTATCCCAGGGGTTCTTGGTGGGAAAGAAGGCGGAGTTCTCAGTGGAGGAGCCCATCGCAAACTCATCCATATTGGTCTTGCCGATTATGATCGCTCCCGCCTCCTTCAGCTTTCTGACCACGGTAGCATCGTAGGGTGGAACAAAGTTCTCGAGCATCCGCGAGGAGCAGGTGGTCCTTATCCCTTTGGTACAGATAACATCCTTCACCGCAATCGGTATCCCGGCAAGGGGACCGAGCTCCTCCCCCTTTGTCAATCTCTCTTCAACCCTCTTCGCCTCGGAAAGCGCCTCATCGATGGTAAGGGTTACATAGGAGGAGAGTTTTTCCTCCACCTCCTCGATCCTCTTCGCTACTGCCTCCACCAATGAGGAAGGAGAAACCTCTCCTTTTCTTATCAGAGAGGAAAGCTCGAGGGCGGTCATCCGGTATAGCTCCATCACCCCTCCTCCTTTCGTTCGGGAATCACCTTCGGCACCTTGAAGAACCCATTTCCCCTCTCCGGTGCATTAGCCAACCCATCTTCCCGGGGAAGAGATGGAACCACCTCATCCTCCCGGAATCTCCCTTCTCCCGGTACTACCTGAAATATGGGGGTTACTTTCTCGGTATCGAGTTCGTTCAGCTTATCGATGAAGCTGAGAATATCCCCTAAATCCTTGGTGATCTTCTTCTCCTCTTCGGAGGAGAGCTTAAGATGGGCTAACCGGGCGACATAAGCCACCTCCTCCTCGGTTATTCTCTTATCACTCATCAGCCACCTCCTCTATTATCTCGATTGAATCCCCTACCCTTATCCTTCCTCCTTTTCTAACCACGGCAAATATCCCTTCATTCGGCATAACACAGATGCCCACCTTCTTCTTGATAGCGCAGGGGGCATGACATTCCTTCCCTATCTTGCTCACCTCGAGGACCACCTCCCCGATCTTAAGCCTCGTCCCTATAGGGAGGGTGTGAAGGATGATCCCCTCGGTGGTAATGTTCTCTCCGAAATCGCCATTCTTCAGGCAGAGTTTAATCTTGGGGTGGTTTTCTATCTTCCTCCTGCTTTCCACTGCCAAAAGGGAAACCTGCCTTATACCCCCTCCAGCGTGGGCATCCCCTACCAATCCATAATCTTCCTTAAACTCCCCTTCAGGGATAGGGGTTTTAGCGATGCCCTTTTTCTCGCTTATGTTTATCGATAATACCTTAGCCATCTTCAAAACAGCTCCACAATGACCTTTGCTCCTTTCTCCAAAACCTCAGTGTTCTCGGAGATGCCGATGAACCCATCGCCCAAGGCGATGGTGGTTATGGCACTTGAGCCCTTCATTATGGGATGGGCATAAAAAACATCACCCTTCTCTTCAAGGGATACCGAGAGAAACTCATACCTCCCGATGGTGGAGGCAACCTTCCTTGTAAGCACCGCCTCTACCCTCCTTTTCCTCAAGCTCATCCCAAGCATCCGGGCGATAAGCGGTTCCACCAATATGTGGAAGTTGGAGAGAGCCGAAGTAGGATGTCCCGGAAGCCCGAGGAAGGGCTTCCCCGAAACCCGGGCGATGACCACCGGTTTCCCCGGCTTCACCGCCACCCCATGAACGAGCACCTCGCCAAGGCTCCGCGCTACCTCAAGGGTAAGGTCCTCCTCCCCTAAGCTCGAACCGCCGGTCATAAGAAGGAGATCCGCTTCAGGAAGTGCTTTCTTAAGCCTTCCCTCTATCTCCCCCTTATCATCCGGGGCTATGCCAAGATCGATGACCGAAGCACCAATCCCCCTCAGGGAATCGGTGAGGGTCCTTGAGTTTATATCATATATCTTCCCCGGAGAAAGCTCCTTGCCCGGAGGGAGAAGCTCATTCCCGGTAATAAGGAGGGCAACCTTAGGACGCCTCTTAACCGGCACCTCGGTTATCCCGATGGCGGCAAGCACCCCGGTATCCTTGGGCTTAAGCGATCTCCCCTTGGAAAGAACCCGCTCCCCTTTTTTGATATCGCTTCCCACCCCGCTAACATTCTCCCCAGGAGCTACCGCACGATAGAGGAGCACCGTCCCCTCTTCGCGCTCCGTATGCTCTACCATCACCACCGCATCCGCCCCCTCAGGAAGGGGTGCTCCAGTCGATATTTCCACGCACTCCCCCTCACTCACCCTCCTCGGGAAAACCTCACCAGCGGAAACCTTCCCCAAAAAGCGGAGGGACACGGGACTCTCCGCCTTAGCCCCAAAGGTGGATGAAGCAACCACGGCAAACCCGTCCATAGCGCTCCTCTTAAATGGGGGAACAGAGATGGGCGAGGTGATATCACGGGAAAGAACCCGGAAAAGAGCTTCTGATAGAGGAACACGCTCCTCAGGAAGCTCAACAGCAAGGGAGAAAAGTATCTCCTTTGCCCGAGAAAGGGAAATGAGCTCAGAAAAACCGGGCTTAGGCATTATTCCCCTCCTTAACCTTCTTAAGGACCCGAACCCCACTTATCAAGGTAGTGGGATAATTCCCGCCTTCATCCTTCTCCAGATATTTCACCATATCCCAGATGGTGAGAAGAGCGATTACTACCGCGGTGAGCGCCTCCATCTCCACCCCGGTTCTTGCCCGGGCTACCACCTCAGCACGGGCTTCTATCTTATCATCAGCGATGGCGAAATCCACCGCCACCTTCTCTATGGGGATGGGATGGCAGTAGGGGATAAGCTCCGGGGTCTTCTTCACGGCGAGGGTAGCGGCGATCTCCGCTGCCTGAATGGGATCGCCCTTCTTTATCAGCCCCTCCTTTATCTTCTCGATCGTCTCCCGCTTAAGGCTTATCTCCCCCCGAGCGACTGCCCGGCGGAGAACCATCTCTTTCCCCGATATATCAACCATAGGCATAATAGGGCTCCCGACGAGATAGCGCCTCATAGACGGAGGAGATGCCGGTATAAGGAACAAGGTTATCGTTCCGCATAAGGCAGGGCTTGATCATCCCCTTCGAGGTTATCCGGAGCTTGGTACAGTTCCTGCAGAACTCCGGTTGGTGCGGTCTCACCACCTCCACCAACACCCCTTCGATATCGTACTGTCTCCTTCCCTGCATCCTTCGCACCACCACCCTCCTTGCCCGTCTTGCAAGCTCCTCCTCCAGCCGGCTCAGGTTGTAATAATGTGCCTTAAAGAAACTGTGGTCGATATCGATTAGCTCTATAAGCTGGAGGATAACCCCCTCTTTCCTCGCGTATTCTATCATCGGCTCTACTTCATTCTCATTTATCCCCTTTAATACCACCATATTAAGCTTTATTGGGGATAGCCCCGCCTCTCTTGCTGCCCTGAGCGAAGGTGATATCTCCCTTAAATTCTTTGGGAGAACTGAGGTGAAAGAATCGCAGCCTATATTCACCCGATTGAGACCCGCTTCCTTTAGAGGATAAGCGAGCTTTTGAAGAAGGGTACCGTTGGTGGTCATCGAGATATCAACGATCTCGGGAAAATCCGCCACCCGACGCACTATCTCCACGATCTCCGGGTGGAGTAGCGGTTCCCCACCGGTTATTTTCACTTTCCTTACCCCAAGAGGAACGAGATCATCAAGCACCCGGGATACGAAATCAGGCGAAAGCTCCCCTCCATCTCCTTCCTCGCCTTCATGATGACAATAGGGACAGCTTAGGTTACAACGAGAGGTAACCGCTATCCGAAGATAATCCACCCTTCGTCCGTATCTATCCTCCATAGAGCCACTCCTGAGGCTCCTATTATAGTAAAAAATAGAGGAGAGATTCCACATTCAAATCCCTTTTCTAAAAGGAGAAAAAATCCTAGCGGGTCACGATGGATAAAGATAAATAAAGAAGGGTTAAACTGGCGGAGGGGGTGGGATTCGAACCCACGCTCCGGCAGAACCGGAGAGCGATTTTCAAGACCGCCGCCTTAAGCCGCTCGGCCACCCCTCCATCCCCTAATATATATCGGAAGAAGCTCCACTTCAACCATTAGGTTGAATAAGGGCAGAAACGAGGAAAGAAAAGGAAAATTATTTGAAAGTTGGACCAGGATCGAGGAAAATATATTTAGAAAAGAAAGGGGAGAAAAAGGGAAATGAAAAGGACATCCTTTCTAACAATTGCTTTCCTCCTTAGCGGGATCCTCCTCTCTCCTTCTATCCTGAGTCAGCAGAAGAAGATTACCGATAAGGAGATAGATAGCTATATAAAAACCTGGCGGGAGAAGATCGCCCGTTACCTGATAACCAAAGAAGAAAAGAAGATATTCAAGAAGCTTAAGACAAGGGAAGAGAAACTCCAGTTTATCAAGTTCTTCTGGGATCGGCGGGATCCGAATCCAAAAACACCGAGAAACGAGTTCCGGGAGGAAATCCTCCGTCGCATTGGTTATGCGGATAAGGCGTTTCGTATTGGTAAACGACCGGGCTGGAAAACACCGATGGGGCATCTCTATATCGTTTTCGGTCCCCCTTCAGAGGTGCAACAGGGGATGACCGCTGATCTCAGGAAATACCTTGCTTGGACCTATTACCAGACCCCAGGCGATGTGCTTCCTATGCACTACACGGTGGTATTCATAGATTACTCGGGAAACGGCGATTATCGGGTGGCAGACCTAAGCTATATGGGTGAGATGTATTCCCATTGGGTTTCGGAACAGATACATAATCCAGCTGGCTCACCATATCTACCGCCAACACTGATCAACGCTATAGAGAAAATAAAGAAGAAAATGATCGTGAACAAAGAAATGAAATTCGAGCCGAGTAAAGGAAAATTGAGGGAGAAGCGGACCCTTACTAAGGGATCCCTTCCTTTTGTGCTTAGAGTGGATTATTTTCTTGGCTTAGACGGGAAAACGGATGTACTTTTTCGGGCGGGGTTTAGGGTAAAAGACCTCCTTTATGAGGAGAAGGGGAAAACGCTATCCCCTAAAATAGAGATAGAAGCTTCACTCAGCGGAGAAGGAGGGGCAAAGACAAAAAAGGACATCTCCTTCAAGATAGACAAAGAGGAGATCAAAAAAATTCCGGAAGAGCGATTGCCATTTTTCGTAGTGCTCTCCGTTCCTCCCGGGGAATATACTATGGATTTCAGCGCCTGTGATCTCATCAGCGGAGGTAAAGGGGCGATTGAGCGCAAACTCACCATCCCCGACTTGACCAATAAAGGGCTCCGTATGTCCAAGGTCATCCTTGCAGAAGGGGTAAGGAGAGGTTCGGCGGAAGATAAAAACGGAATAAACCTTGGGGGGTATCAGGTCTTCCCCTTGAAAGGGGGCATTCTAAAAAGAGATGCTCCCCTGACCATCTTTTTCCAGTTAATCGGGCTTTCGCTCGATGACAAAACCAAAAAGAATTCGGTGACGATCTCCTACTCTTTTTACAAGGATGGTGAACTCGCTTTATCCCTTCCCAGCTCGGCGGTAACCTCTACTGATTCCTCGACCTTATTTGTGATAGAAACCATTCCCGCCTACGCCTTCTCTCCAGGGGACTACCAGCTCATAATCGGAGTAGAGGATATGATAGCAAAGAAGAGTTTCTTCTCTTCGAGGATACCGTTCATCGTAATCGAGTAGGAGAACCCGTTTAGATCTTGGGAAGCCTTATCTCTCCAGATACGGGATGTTCGGTAAGGACAGCGATCTTAGGCACCTTTACCTTGAACCGAGAAGCACGCACTTTAGCGATCACCTCTCGGATGAAATCGTCGGCAAAGCCGAGCTTTTGCAAGGTAGGAAAGTCTGCCTCTCTTTCTATCAGATGGAATAAAAACCGATCGAGTTCAGAATAGGAATAACCGAGCTCTCCCTCGTCAGTCTGCCCCTGCCACAGATCAGCGGTGGGCACCTTATCTATGATCCGCTCCGGCACCTCTAAATGGCGAGCAAGCTGACGAACCTGGATCTTATAGAGATCGCCAATTGCGTTTAGGGAACAAGCGGTATCACCGTAGAGGGTGCCATAGCCCAACAGTAGCTCCGTCTTGTTGGAGGTCCCGAGGACGAGGGCATTATGTTTCTTGGATAGATCGAAGAGGATAGCCATCCGCTCCCGCGCCATCTTATTCCCCCGCCTGATCTTATCCGCTTGGGGCTCATAGGTATCGAAGTAGGCGTCGATCATTGGGGTGATATCGACCTTCTCGCTTTTGATGCCGAGTTTCCTTATCACCCGCTCCGCATCAGCTACACCAGAAGGGGAGCTCGTTTTATAAGGCATCATCACTCCGACAACCCCGTCCTTTCCCAGCGCTCTCACTGCAAGGTAGGCAGAGGTAGTGGAATCAAGCCCTCCAGAAAGACCGATCACCACCCGGGAAAAACCCGCCTCCTTCACCGTCTCCTTGAGGAAGTTAACCAATCTCTTCTCTACTGAAGAGGTATCTATAAATAATTCCTCCATCTTCCTTGCCTCCTTTGCCATTTAGGCTTATATTTTAGCCGGTACCGCTTAGAAAAGACAAGAGGAAGGATTTGGTATTGACAGGTGCTGGTTTTTGTGATATCTAAGATTACTTCAAAACTGATGAGGAAGGAGTGAAGGTAATGTACGCAGTAATAACCACCGGGGGTAAACAATATCGGGTTTCACCAGGTGATCTTTTAAAGGTGGAGAAGCTGGCAAAGGAAAAAGGGGAAAAGGTTGAGTTCAAGGAGGTGCTCCTTTTAAAGGACGATAAAGGGATAAAGGTGGGAACCCCCTACCTTCCTAATGCCAAAGTGGTTTGCACCGTTTTAACCGAAGCAAAGGATAAGAAGATAATCGTATTTAAGAAAAAAAGAAGAAAGGGCTACCGCCGGAAGCGGGGGCATCGTCAGTGGTATTCTCTTCTCAAGGTGGAGAAGATAACCGCTGAGGTGGCAAAGCCCAGAAGAAAAAAGAAGGAAGAAGAGGAAAAAAAGGAGGCTTAGCTTATGGCTCATAAAAAAGCCGGAGGTAGCTCCCGTAATGGACGGGATAGCAAAGCAAAACGGCTGGGGGTGAAGCGGTTTGGTGGACAAGTAGTTACCGCTGGCTCCATACTCGTCCGTCAGCGGGGCACCAGGTTCAAACCTGGGCTAAATGTGGGAAGGGGTGGTGATGACACCCTCTTTGCTCTGGTTAGCGGAGTAGTGAAATTCGAGAATAAGGGACGAAAGGGTAAATTCGTCAGTGTCCTCCCGAGCGAATAAATCCCCCATCTTCTATCCCCAAATGGTGGCTGAACACCAGTGGTGTAAATGTTCGTCGATCGGGTAAAGATATATGTCAAGGCGGGAAATGGCGGAAGGGGTTGTGTGAGTTTTCACCGGGAGAAATTCGCCCCTCGAGGAGGACCGGATGGTGGGGATGGAGGAAAAGGGGGGGATGTCTACCTCAAGAGTACGGAAGAGGTGGACGACCTTTCCCATCTTGCTAAACGGCTGAAATATAAGGCGGGAAATGGCGGCGGAGGTTCGGGAAATAACCGAAGTGGAAAGAAAGGAAGGGACATAATCATACCCGTTCCTCCTGGTACTATGGTCCTCGATGGGGAAAGGGGCGAGTTGATCTATGATTTCACCAAGCCGGAGGAGCTCTTTCTGATCGCTAAAGGAGGACGCGGAGGAAGAGGCAACGCTCATTTCGCCACTCCAACCAATCAAACACCGCATTACGCTGAACCCGGCGAAGAGGGTGAAGAGCGGTGGCTAATACTCGAACTCAAGCTGATAGCCGATGTTGGGCTGGTAGGACTTCCCAACGCTGGTAAAAGCACCCTTATTTCCCGTATCTCAGCTGCCCATCCCAAGATCGCTTCTTATCCTTTCACCACCTTAAATCCAAATTTAGGTGTAGTTGAACTTCCCGATTATCGCCGATTCACCGTTGCCGATATCCCAGGGTTGATCGAGGGAGCGCATAAGGGGAGCGGATTGGGACATGAGTTCCTCCGCCACATCGAAAGGACGAGGCTCATCGTTCATCTTGTTGACATCTCCTCAGCCGATCCAGAGGAGGTTCTCCATAAGGTAGAAACGATAAACAAGGAACTTGCCACCTATTCCAAAGAACTTCCGAAGAAGGTACAACTTCTGGTGGGAAACAAGATAGATTTGATAAAGGAGAGAAAAAAGATCGAGAAAATAGCCTCGAAACTGAAAGAAGCGGGTTACGAAATGATCTTCATCTCCGCCCTTACTGGAGAGGGGGTGCCTCAGCTGGTGGAGAGGATGGCGGAACTTCTCTTCAGTTCGGTCAAGAGGGGCTGATATGGAAAAAGAGGTTCAAAAAATCGGCATCTTTGGTGGTACCTTCGATCCCATCCACTACGGCCATTTAAAGACGGCGAAGAGCATCCTTGAGGCGGTGGGACTTGATCTAATCTATATCGTCCCCTCCTATATCTCACCCCACAAACCAGCGGGTGAGATCACTCACGCCATCCACCGCTATGCAATGGTGGTACTCGCTACCATCGATGAGGAAAGGCTCGTCCCCTCGACCGTGGAGATAGAGCGGAGCAAACCCTCCTATACCATAGACACGATTAAGGAGTTTAGGAACCGTTTCCCTGAAGAAAAGATCTTCTTCATAACCGGAAGCGACTCCTTTGCCGAAATTACCACCTGGAAGGATTATGAAAAGCTCCTCGGAGACTGTCTCTTCTTAGTGAACCTAAGGGCGGGGGTTCCCTTTTCTCGGCTCAACCACCTTCCTCAAGAGATAAGGGAGAGGACGGTCGAACTTACCTCCTCCAATCCCAGTGAGGCGGAGAGAGCGATCAAGGAGTGGGGAGAAAGAAAAGGTGCCTCCATTTTCCTGGTAAAGACGCCTGAGATACCCATCTCATCTACCGAGATCAGGGAGAGAATAACAGCGGGGAAAAGGTTTGACCACCTTCTTCCGGAAAGGGTGGCGAGATACATTGAACGGTTAAACCTCTATCGCTAAGATGGGAGAGGAGAAAGCGATAGACAAGAAGAAGATAGCTTGGCAGGTGAAAGAGGTGATAAGGGCGATAAGGGAGAAGAAGGGGTTTGACTTGACCGTCCTCGATGTGCGGGAGATCGCTTCGTTCACCGACTATTTCATCATCTGTAGCGGGACATCGACGAAACAGACCCAGACCATCTCCGACGCGGTTAGGGAGGAGTTGGAGAGAAAGGAACTATCCCCATATCACATCGAAGGATATGAGTACGGGAAATGGATATTGATCGATTACATCGACTTTATCGTCAACATCTTTCTCCCGGAGACAAGGGAGTATTACGAACTGGAAAAGCTTTGGGCAGATGCGCCAAGGATCGAACTGGATAAACTTGAAGAATGAGGTCAAAAATGGGGCTGACCAAGAAAACCTTGGAGTATTATAAAGAGAAACTTCAAAAGAAACAGAGGGAGCTTTTACAGTATTACCTCAAGAATAGGGATTACACTAAGGAAACTCCTGACGATGGCATCAGGGATCTGGCAGATCAGGCAGCGCTCGAATATGAACGGGAGTTCCTCTTTGCCCTTTCCGATGCTGATCGCCGCCTCCTCCGGCTTATAAAGGAGGCACTGGAGCGGATCGCCAAGGGAACCTACGGTTACTGCCAGGAATGTGGCGAAAGGATAAGCAAAAAAAGGCTTGATGCCGTTCCTTGGGCAAGGCATTGTATCAAATGCCAAGAACTTCAGGATAAGGGGTTAATTAAATAAAAACCGAACATTTTTTGTGATTTTGGGGTTATAATAAAAGAGGGTGTGATCTTTTAGAACGAGGGGTAGTTTTATGAATTTAAGAACCTTTTTTTCTCTGTTGCTTATATTCGTAGTGGTGAGTTTCCTCATCCTTGTAGCTGCTCTGAACAGAGAGCAGTTGACCTTAAACCTTTACTTCTGGAAGTTCACCGGCTCATTCTGGCTCTTCCTTTATATCTTCCTCTTAGCTGGCTTCCTTACCTCGGTCATCTGGCTCCTCATCAGGAACTCCCGCCTTCTCCTCGCCAATTTAAGGGAAAAAAGACGGAGAGAAAAGGAGGAGAAGACCAGAGAGCTATATATAAAGGCGATGGAACAGCTCTCCCAAGGAAAGCCCGAAGAGGCTTTCTCTACTATCGAAAAGATACTGGAGGAAGACCCGAAAAACTACCAGGCTCTCCTCGCTGGTGGTGATATCCTTCGCCTCCGGGGAAAATATGAAGAGGCGGTAAACCTCCATTTAAGCGCCAAGATGATAAACCCAAGCGATCCGAAACTCCTCCTCTCCCTCGCCCAAGATTACATTGGAGCAGGGAAGGAAAAACAGGCCATCTCTCTCCTTAAAGAGCTCCTTAAAGAGAAAGAGACAAAATGGCAGATCTCCGCTTATCGAGAATTGAGGGATATCGCTACCAGAAAGGACCGGATAGAGGAAGCGCGGGAACTTACGGAAGAGATCATTCGACTGGTTCGAGAGGAGGAAGAGGAAAGGAGAAAAGAGGAGGAGGTACTCTTGGGACTCGACTATCAGCTCACCCTCCTCCGCCTTGACGAAGGGAAGAGAAAGGAGGCCTTAAACTCCCTCCGGAAGATAATCAAGAGCCACCCTAAGTTCATACCCGCCTATTTCCGGCTCTTCAAGATCCTCTACCAGGAGAACAAAGGGGGGGAGGAAATGATACTCGATGGCTTCCGGGCTACGGAAAACCCTCTCCTCCTTAAACTGGCGGAGGGATATCTCCTCTCCCAGGAGGACCCCACTTATGCTATCTCTCTTTACCAAAAGGCACTGAAGGAGGCATCGCGCGATATTCCAGTGAGGTTCTATCTCGCCAAGCTCTATTATAAACTCGAGATGATAGATGAAGCGATGGCCGAGGCAAACGAGATCGACGGCAGAATAGAGTACTCCTTCGATATCGATCTCCTCCTCGCTGAGCTCTACCTCAAACGGGGAGATTACCGGGAGGCAACCCAAAGGCTTAGGAACATCATCGAGCGGGCAAAACTCTTTTATGATCATTACCGTTGTCGCCTCTGTGGAAAGACCTATGAGGCGTGGCAGGAACGGTGTGATAATTGCCTCCGTTGGAATACGATAGAACTCATCATTCCAAAAGAGCTTGCCTCTCCAAAGGAACTCACCCCTCCTGAAGCACCAGTTCATCCGCCCCGGGTGGATTGATATATAAATGAACGGGCTGCGGAAAATCCTCTTCAAGGGGAAAGAGGCAATTTTATCTCTTATCTATCCCGCTTTCTGTTTAAACTGTGGTAAGTTTATCCCCGAAGGATTCCTCTGCCCCCAATGTCTCAACGAACTGAAACTTATATCTCCGCCCTTCTGCCCCCTATGTGGTCTTCCCTATGACATCTCCTACCCCAGTGAACACCTCTGTACCGAATGTCTCTCGGGAAAGCGACACTTCAAGATGGCGCGATCCGCCTTTGCCTATGAAGGGGTGGGACGAGAGCTGATTCATAGCTTCAAATTTGGGAAAAAGAAAACGCTTCTTCCCTTCCTTTCCCAGCTTATGTGGAAAGCCCTCTCCTCCTATCCCGAATTACTCAGCGTTGATCTGGTGGTTTCCGTTCCCCTCCATCCCAAGAGAGAGCGAGAGCGGGGTTTCAACCAGTCGGCACTCCTTGCAAAGGAGATGGCAAAAAGGACGGGTTTGCCCTTTACCTCAAATCTTCTAAGAAAGGTAAAACCCACTCCACCTCAGTCCTCTCTTACCCGAAAGGAGAGATTGAAGGTAGTGAAAGGGGCTTTCACCGTAGCAAAAAGGGGAAACATCTCCCTCGGCGGGAAAAAGATCCTCCTCGTCGATGACATCCTCACCACCGGGGCGACCGCCGATGAATGCACTCGCACCCTCCTTTCCGCTGGAGCCAAGGAGGTTTTCGTCTTTACCCTTGCTCGAACCCCATAGTTGATGGATGAAACATCAGGCAAGCTCTACCCGATTCCTGCCACTGGTCTTAGCTCGATAGAGGGCGCGGTCGGCAAGCTCGATCAGCTCCGAGGGTTTCATCTTCTCCTTATATTCGGCAACACCGAAACTAATGGTTATGGTAAGCCTTCCCGCTGGGGTGGAAAAGAGCTTCTCCTCCACCCTCTTTCTTATCCTCTCTGCCATAGCGAAACCCTGATCGCCGTTGGTATCGGGAAGAATAATGGCGAACTCCTCGCCCCCATATCTCGCCACCGTGTCCGAAAGTCGAGTATCACCCTTCAGAATAAGAGCGATCCCCTTCAGGATCAGGTCTCCCACTTGATGTCCGTAACGATCGTTTATGTTCTTAAAGTGATCGAGGTCCCCCATAAGAAGGGTGAGCTTAGTCCCATAACGCTCCACCCGAGCTATCTCCCGAGCCAAAGCCTCTTGGAAGAAACGATGGCTATATAGATTGGTTAGTCCATCCCGCTGGGAGAGATCAAGGGTATACCGATAACGAAGGGCGTTGCATAAAGCGGCGGCAAGGTGCTCTGCTACCGCAGTCACCACCCCCAAGTCCGCCTCGGAAAACTCCTCCCCATTCACCTTATCATTTAAATTGAGCACCCCGATGAGCTCATCTCCCAATACCAGTGGCACCCCGAGGTAAGAGCTCGACCTATACTTAACCTTATTGGAGATACCGAGCTCCTTCTCCACATCCTTAACCAAAAGGGGTTCCTTCTGCGAGGCGACCTTACTTATGAGGGAATCCCTTTCTGCCGAGATGACGATCTCGATATTCTTCCCCAAATCTGGGTGATTATGCCCAAGGAGGCGGAGGGTCTTTGCCCTCGGATCGTAGAGGAAGATGGAGCAGAGCCTAATCCCCAATATTCCGGGAAGTTCAGAAACAGCGATCTTCACTATCTCCTTAGGGTCCAACACCGAGTTCAACCTCTTACTCAGCTGGTTGAGCATTACCACCTGCTCGTGAGAACGCTTAAGCTCCTGATAAAGCCTGGTCCGTTCGAGGGCGAGGGAGAGGTTCAAGGCAAGGTCCTTCAAAAAACCAAAGTCCGCTTCCGGGGTTATCTCCCCGCCAAAACTTGCCAGCAACACTCCAAAGAAACGCCCTCCCACCTCAAGGGGGAGAAAGGCAAGGGATTGGGCTTTATCTCCAAAAAAGTTCCTTTCCCGTTCTGACCAAATCTGAGGAAGGATCTTTTTCACCAAGAGGGGTCGTTGATAATCGAGAAGAAACCGAAGCCTCCCACTTCTTAAACCAACCTCATTGGAATCATAAAGAACCAGTTTTTTCTCCTTGGGAAGATATCGAGCTATACAGCTACTTCCCGTACCTCCCTCAATAAAAGAGAGGGAGAGCAAGTGGGGAAAGACTCTGCTCACCTCCTTCCCCAAAAGCAACAGAGCCTCAGGAAAATCGAGGTTAAAAAGAAGGGAACGCCTGAGCTTAGCTCCCGCCCTCAACCTCTTGATAAGCAACCTCGCCCTTTCTTCCGCCTGTTTTTGCTTGGTTGTATCCATTACAAAGACGAGAACCCGATCTACCTCCCCTCGCTCATTCCTGAGTGGAGTACCAACCCAGCTGAGATAAAGCTTCCGGTCAGCGATAGGGGTGATGAAAGCAGCCTCCCTTCCCTCAAACGGTCTCCCCTCAGTAAAGGACTGACGGAGATCATCCAAGATGCCAAAGAGCTCCATCGTCTCCAACGAGAATATGCTTCGTCCTACCAGTTCATCAGGGCTTAAGCCTATTATGGAAAACAAGGCGGGATTTCCAAAAATTAGGTTTCCCTCCCGGTCGATCAAAGCGATACCAAAAGGTGATTGTCGAACTATCTCCTCATTAAGCTGGTGATGTAATCTAAGCTCGCTCTCAAGCTTCTCTCTGAAGGATAACGCTTGACGATAGGAAACCACTCGCTTTATACTCCCGAGAAGAAGGGAGAAATCGGCAAAGACCTCATCCTTGGTGAGATAATCATCAGCTCCCAGTTTAAGCGCTTCCTGCGCTACCCTCTCGTTCCCCTTGCCGGTGAGAAAAATGAAGGGGATCTTCCGATCCCCTGAGCCAAATTCCCTAAGAAGGAAAGTCCCCCGCTCCTCACCGAGAACATAATCGGCTACTACTACATCGACCTCCTTCTCCTTCAAGATCTTTCTTGCCTCGGAGAGAGAGGAGACACACTCCACCTCTATCTCCTGTTCCTCAGTTAGGTGGAGTCTTATAAGCTCGCTGTGGTCGGGTTCGTCCTCGAGTAGAAGAACCCTTACTCGTCCCTCCTCCATACTCCCTCCCCCAGGGAAAAAGGTTACTTCTTACTAATTATACTATAGGTATCCCGGGCGATCACCAACTCCTCATTAGTGGGAATGACCAAACCCACTACCTTGGAATCGGGGGTGGTGAAGATGCGCTCATTCTTCTCATTCTTCTCCTTGTCCACCTTTATCCCAAGGAATCCTCCATATTCGAGCACCTTTTCCCTCAAGTAAGGGCTATTTTCGCCCATTCCCGCAGTAAAAACAACAGCATCAAGGCCACCCATCGCCATTGCATAGGCGCCGATGTACTTCGCCACCCGATATACAAATATCTCAAGAGCGGTCTTCGCCCGTTCATCCCCCTTTTCCGCTGCCGCCATCACATCGCGCATATCCCGGTTGCCAGAAAGACCGAGCAACCCGCTCTTCTTGTTCATCAGGTTATTCACTTCCTGAGGGGTGAGCCCCTGCTTCTCGATGATGAAGAGCGGGATATAGGGGTCCATATCACCAGCCCTGGTACCCATCACCAACCCCTCAAGCGGGGTGAAACCCATCGAGGTATCCACCGACTTCCCATTCTTTACCGCGGTGATACTGCAACCATTTCCCAAATGACAGGTTACTATCTTGAGCTCGGTTAAGTCCTTACCGAGTATCTTCGCTGCCTCGAAGGCGACATATCTATGTGAGGTCCCATGGAAACCGTAGCGACGGATGCGATATCTCTCATACTGCTCGATGGGAAGTCCATAGAGGTACGCCTTTTTGGGCATTGTTTGGTGGAAGGCGGTATCGAACACCGCCACCTGAGGCACACCGGGAAGAAGCCGTTTACAGGACTTTATGCCAAGGAGATTCGGCGGGTTGTGAAGCGGTGCCAACTCGATGCACTCCTCGATCGTCTTCTCAACTTCATCGTCTATTAGAACCGATTCATAGAACTTCTCCCCACCGTGAACTACCCGGTGTCCTATCCCCTCTATCTCCTTCATATCCTTGATCACTCCATGGCTCGGATGAGTAAGGAGGTCGAGCATCAACTTGATCCCTAACTCGTGATTGGGGATGTCCTTTTCCACCACCGTCTCCTTTTTATCCTTTGGACGATGATAAACCGCCGATCCGGAAAGTCCTATCCTATCTACTAACCCCTTAGCAAGAAGCTCATAATCCCCATTCTCAATCTCAAAGAGCTGATATTTTATGGATGAGGACCCAGAGTTTATAACCAATATCTTCACTTCTTCTACCCCCATTAGGTTAAGGTTATTAATTAAATAAAATTATCACACACCCTGTGCCTGTATTACTGTAATGGCGGTTATAGCTATGATATCCTCTGCAGAACAACCTCGTGAGAGGTCGTTTACCGGCTTGGCAAGCCCTTGAAGGATGGGACCATATGCCTCAGCCCCCCCTAATCTCTGGGTAAGCTTATATCCGATGTTGCCTGAATTTAGATCGGGGAAGATGAGCACTCGAGCCCTACCAGCAACCTCGCTCCCCTTCGCCTTCTTCTCGGCGACCTTGGGGACTATCGCCGCATCGAGCTGAAGCTCACCGTCTATCTTGATATCAGTGCCATTAGGATAAAGACTGGCAAGACGCTTCCTGGCTATCTCGGTCGCCTTAACCACCTTTTCCGTCATCGGGCTTTTCGCCGAGCCCTTGGTAGAATAGGAGAGCATCGCCACCAGCGGTGGTATCCCGAACGCCTTGGCATTGTGGGCAGCATCAAGGGCGATCTCGGCGAGCTGTTCCGGGGTTGGGTCCTCCACGATGGCGCAGTCGGCAAAGATATAGGTTGTCTCGGGAAACACCATAAAGAAGAAGCTCGATACAGTGCTCGAACCCTCCTTTGTCTTGATGATCTGAAGGGCGGGACGGACCGTTTCCGCGGTGGTGTGGGTGGAACCGGAGACAAGCCCATCAGCCTCCCCTTTATAGACCATCATTGTCCCGAAGTAGTTCGGGTTCTTCATCGTTTCGAGGGCTTGCTCCTCAGTGATCCCTTTATGTTTCCGGAGCTCATAAAAAACATCAGCATAAGGCCTAAGCTTGTCAGAAGTAACGGGATTTATCACCGTTACCTTGTCCAGAGAAACAGCCCGCTCAGAAAGTCCCTTTTTGATCACCTCCTCCTCTCCAAGGAGGATGACTTCCGCTATCCCCTTCTCCAATATCCCTTTGGTCGCGGTAAGCACTCGCTCCTCGGTCCCTTCGGGAAAGACTATCCTTTTGGGATTAGCGGTCGCCTTTTTCATTATCTCAGCGAGAAAATCCTCACTCTCCATCATCAACCTCCTTACGATGATTCCATCTTAAGTTTAGAGAAAAAAATAACTTCTCAAAGCCTATTAAGTTTTGAAATATCCATAAAAACTCATATCTCTTTACCGGTGTTATGATAGCAGTCTTCTATTAAATTGTCAATATCGTTTTAAAAAAAAGAGGGGAAAAGAACCCCCTCTTTTTAGGTGATATGGGTTATCAATGAGGGCTATATCCGCTCCAAAGCCAGTCGATAGAAGGTGTAATAACCCAAAAGCCTCATCGCATAATCTGCGGTCCTGAACACTGGGATCCCCCCCGCCTCGAGGGCGGATACCATAGGATCGTACCTACCACCGCAATCGATAACCGCGATAAGCGGTTTCTCGGTCTCTTTATTGAGCGCTATAACCCGCTTCACAACGCTCTCCTCACGCTCAATACTCTCCTCGTACTCTGGGCTTGGAGGCAAGGTGTTTAAGGCAGCGGTAAGGGGAACAAGGGACAAGATAATGGAGTGAACACCATCATCCTCGATAAGCGCCCGGATGCATTCCGCCACCACTTCGTCAGTCGCCATTGGGGTGAGGTCAAGGGGATTGTGGATATCGATGATGGCGTCTATCTTCCTTAAGGAAAAGGCAGAGGCGATCCTTTTCTCGGTCTCCGGCGAAAACTTGGCGAGGCGGAGTTCGTAGTCTTCCCCTCGGATGTTGTCAGCGAAGCCGACGCACTCGAAACCAGCGTTGCTAACCGCTGCCACTCGATCTCCCTTAATCTTTTTCCCCATCTCGGCGAAGTAGGAGGCGAGCTTGGTCAATCCCTCAAATTCGGCGAAATCCCGAGCAACAAGTACTCCCGCATCCCTCGCCACTGCCTCAAAGACATAATAATCACCAGCTATTGAGGCGGTATGACCCGAGGTAGCATCCCTTCCCTCAGCGGTACGCCCCGCCTTGTAAGCGATCACATCCCGTCCGGCGGCGAGTATCTCCCGCGATATCCGGGCAAAGGCGATGCCATCCCCCTCCTTGAACCCCTCGATATAAACTCCGTAAACCGCTATCTCCGGATCATCCTTGAGATAAGCCAAATAATCGGAGATGGTGAGATCGACCTGGTTTCCCACCGATATCCCGTACCGGGGCTCGAGCCGGGGCAGTTTGGTCATCCGGGAGATCATAAAGGCACCGCTTTGGCTGATGTAGGCGATGTTCCTCGCAAATACCGGCACTCGTTCCCACTTCCTCTCGGGGATGAACAGGGTATCATACCGACCGGGGACGGAGTGAATGCCGAGACAGTTCCCTCCATTGATCACCGGAGCATCCTTCCCCTGGGAACGCCTCTCAGCGAGGAGTTTTTTTATCTCCTCCTCCCGGCTCTCTCCACCCTTTTTTTCCGCCATACCGGCAGGGATTATAATGATCGATTCAGCCTTCTCCTCCTCAACCGTCTCCCTGATGAGGGAAGGGACTTGATCTGCCGAGATGGCAACGATCAGGGTATCCACCTTCTCCGGCAGTGAGGAGACATCGGGGAATGCCCGACAGCCATCTATCTCGGAAACCCCCTTCTTCAATATATAGAGCCGTTCCTTGGGAAAACCCATCCCGATGATATTTCTCAGGATGATCCGTCCCATATTCATCTCCTTGCCCGAAACCCCAATGATGGCGATGCTCTCCGGAATAAGGAGTTTCCCCACCTTATCCGTCGGACGAGGAATGGGCTTTTCTCTTCTCCTTCTGAACTTGAGAAGACCATCGAGAGGGACAAGCCTCCCCTCGTTCGCCACCAATGGGTTCACCTCGAGCTCGGTGATGACGAAGGGGGATCTTTCCTCATAGTCGGAGTAATAACGAGCGATCTCAGCGAAGGCGGAAACGACCCGCTCCATCTCCTCCGAGGAAACCACCTTCTTTCCCCTCCGGGTCTCTCCCAAAAGCTTAAGGGAAATGGCGGGCTTCCTTATAAAGGAAGGGATATCCCCCATTAGAAGGGCAGAGGATACTGAGACCGCCTCTCCCGGCTTCATCCTCTCCGCCAAAAACTCGGTCTCTACCCCACCAACGCCGAAGGCGACTATCGGTCCGAATTCAGAAGTGGTACGGACACCGAGGAGAAACTCACCCTCAAGCCCTTTTCCGGAATAGGGAACGAACTCAGCAATAAGTACCCCGCGGATATCGGCATAAACCCTTTTCTCAAGCTCCTCATCGGAGAGACCTCGATAAGGGGCGGGAGTGAGCTCTGGGTGTTCTCTAAGCCAAGCGACATAGCGAGGGGGAACCTCCTCAATCATCTTTCTTGCCCGCTCCACTATCTCCTCCTCTCCCCCCTCCACGATAGCTACTCCAGCAACATCGGTCTTATGAACGATGGTGGGAGAGACGATCTTCAAAACCGCTCTCCCGGAGAGAAAAGAAGGGAGAGTAATCCCACCTCTTCCATCCTTGGGGATGAAGAAAGTAGCGGGCGTTTTCACTCCCGCTGCCTCGAGTACCGAGTAGACCTCGTGTTCGAAAAGGAAAGTTCTTCCTTCTTTTTCTGCCTTTTCTAAAATGGAATCTATTCTTTCAAAATCGATCTCACCCATATCGCTCTCCTCGAGAAGGACAATCGACCAAGCTCCAAACTTTTCAAAATTGAAAGCCCGATAATCAACCGGCTAAGATGGAGAAAATCTCTTCTTTATCAACCTTCTCCAATGAAAGCCCGAGGAGCTTCTTCGGTACCTCTGCCCGAGGAGATATCTCCCCGGAAAACTCCTTGAGAATGGGGACAAACTCCTCTGCCCGGGAGGAAAGAAGCTTCCCCCAGAGGTCCACACTCTCCGTCAGCGCCTCCCCTGCTTCTATCTTTGAGGAAAGCAGAAATGCGGAAAGTGGAGGAACACCTTCCTCCAGAAGCAAGGCGTAAAACCGCCCTATCCGCTCACCGAAGGCAAAAGCGGAGAGGTTCAACTCCACTATCTTCTCCCCGCGCGGGGAGAAGAGCTCCCCGATATACTTCTTAAGTAACTCCCTATCTAAAGAAAGGTAAGCGGAAGAAGCCCCAAGCATCACCATATTCTGCGCCCGAAAGGAGCCCGCTCTCCGCGCCAGCGACTCCGCATCTATTATGATGTGTTTTTTAAGGGAGAGGATATCCCCCAGCACCTTCTCCATATCGGGATAGTTGGGAATATTCCTCACCGGGCTACTGTTGGTTATCAGTATGCCATCGGGAGCGAGATAGGAAAGATAACGCAATCCCTCAATGGGCTCGATCGAGATGATGAGGTCGGCGCTTCCCTTAGGTATCAGGTCACTGGCGATGGGGGAGGATGAGATCCTGAGATGGGAATAAACAGCTCCTCCCCGCTGAGCCATACCGTGGATCTCTGCCTGTTTGATGTTAAACCCCGATTCCACCGCAGCCTCGTCGATGACATAGGCCATCGAGAGTATCCCCTGTCCGCCAACGCCCGCCAAGATTATGTCTTTCTTCATCTCTTCTCCCCTCCTTCCTTTCTTTTCCTCGCTGCCACCACACACTCCCGCCGGGAGATGATAACCGAGAGCCCGTGGTAGGCTATCTCTTCGCGGAAGACATCGGCGTTTCTCTCCCTGTTCTTGGGAAGGGGAACGATCACCCGAATGTGTGCCGGATCAACCCCTAATCCTTTAACCAGCTCCACCAACCTATCACCAGTGGCCATCGTATCCTGTCCCCCGGTCATCGCAGTATGTTCATTGTCCATAATCACCACCGTCATATCGGTGTTGTTCTTGGCAGCACCGATGAGCCCGGTCATACCCGAATGGGCAAAGGTAGAATCGCCAATAGCAGCGAGCGAAGGATAAAGCCCCGCCTCAGCTGCTCCCTTCGCCATACCAATGCTTGCTCCCATCTCCACGCAGGAATGGACCGCTCGATATGGAGGAAGAAAACCCAAGGTATAACAACCGATGTCGGAGAAGACACGGGCATTCGGGTAATCAGCCAGGGCGTCCTTCAAAGCGGTAAAGGTATCGGCATGAGGACAACCGGGACAGAGCATCGGAGGCCTTACCGGAAGTTCAAAGGATAGATTAACGGGATACGACCGTTCCTTTCCTCCCAAAGCACGATATACCGCATCCGGGGTAAGCTCACCGGTTATCGGAAGGTCACCGCTCATTTTCCCCCTTATCTTGATGCCCGCGCAATCGAGAAGCCCCCGGAGGGAACCTTCGATCAAGGGGTATCCCTCCTCCACCACCAACAGTTCGGAGACAGAGGAGATGAGCTGTTTTATCTTGTTAAGGGGCAGGGGGTAGGTGTTTACCTTTAAATATGAAACCTTAAGAGAAATAAAGGAAAGCGCCTCAATAAGATAGTTAAAAGCAATGCCGGAGGCGATAACCCCAACCTCTGCCCCAGGCGAAAGATGAAGCTCATTCCAGGGGGACTCTTCAGAATATCGAACGAGCTCCTTCTGTTCCTCGACCAACTCCTTGAACCTCACTCGGGCATTCGCCGGAAGAACCGTCCATCGAGTTAGGTCATCAGTCGGCTTCAACTCATTCTCTTTCCTTCCCTTTCCTGCCTTGATGTTGGCTCGGCTATGGGCGAGCCGGGTAACCAGCCTCACCATCACCGGAAGCCTGAACTTCTCCGAGACATCGAACGCCTCCCGGGTCATCTCATAGGCTTCCTGTTGGTTGCTTGGCTCGAAACAAAAGATCTTGGCAAACTGGGCGTAGAAGCGGTTGTCCTGCTCGTTCTGGGAGCTATGCATCCCAGGATCATCAGCCGTCACCACTACCAATCCACCATCAGCACCGGTTATCGCTGAGTTTATGAAGGGATCTGCTGCTACATTGAGCCCCACATGCTTCATCGAAACAAGAGCCCTTCTTCCCACATAGGAAACTCCCAGAGCTTCTTCATAAGCCGCCTTCTCATTCGCCGACCAGTGACAGCGGATATCATCTTTAGCCACCCTCTGGATGAACTCCTGGATCTGGGTCGCCGGTGTGCCAGGGTAGGAGAAAGAGCCCGAAATACCAGCATGTATCGCTCCCAGAGCCACCGCCTCATCGCCGAGGAGTACTAATTTTTCCATAACATCTACCCCCTCGATTATCATAACTCTTTAACTTTTAACAACATAAAGCTCTCCTTTTATAGTAAGAGAAGGGAACTTGCCTGTCAATCAATTTCGAATCACTTTCCCACAATATGATATAGATGTGATTCATTGCAATGGTGAAAAAATGGCAGAAATGGGATAAACTAAACCCGAAAATATCCGTTTAACTTATTGGAGAGGAAAAGAAGGTGAAAGGGAGCGGTCAACCGCTCGATGACTATCAACTGATGGAGAGGGTGAAAGAAGGAGAGGAATCTGCCCTGAGAGAGCTCATCCTCCGGTACGAACGGCGGTTATTCCGCATCCTCTACCATCTCCTTCAAGATCCAGCTGAGGCGAAGGATATCCTCCAGGAGACATTCATCCGGGTATTCACTGGAAGCAAGAACTGGGAACCAAGGGCCAAACCAGCTACCTGGATTACGAGGATCGCCATAAACTTAGCTCTTGACCAACTGAGAAGGAAAAAAAGGGAGAAGAAAACCTCGACAGGATGGGAAAACCCCTCCCAGGAACCGAGCCCCTACCGTATATTGTGGGGGAAGGAGGTGGGCAAAATGGTTGAGCGGGCGATAAACTCCCTTCCTAATGGGCAAAGGGAGGTATTTATCTTGAGGCATTATGAGGGGCTATCCCTACAGGAGATAGCTGAGATAAGGGGCTGTGCCCTGGGTACGGTGAAGGCGAGTCTCCATCAGGCGATAACCCGAATAAAAAGGGAATTGGAGGAAGAGGGGGTGGTGGCGATATGAAGGGATGTGAGAGATTCGAAGCCTTGATTACCCTCCACCTGTATGGAGAATTATCCCCAAAGGAGGAGAGGGAACTTCTCACCCATCTCGATCAATGCCCCTTCTGCCGAGCAAGGTATGAGGAGTTGAAGGGGGTCATTGAACTCATCTCTTCCCATTCTACCTATCCCGTGGATTACATCAACTGGCAGCGTTTCCCTGAAGAAGTGATCGCTGAGCTCAAAAGGCGGGGTCATTTAAAGAAAAAACTGATCCCCCTTCCTGCGAAACTCGCCCTCATCGCTGCCTCCGCAGCCCTCTTTTTCCTCCTTCTGATCTACCCGAACATCAGGAGAAAGGAGACACCAGATCTCTCCCGCTATGAGCTGTTGGTGGCGAAATCAGCGGTGGTAGAATACCTTGCGGGAAGCGAAACCCTCCTCCTTAGCCTCGATGAGGGAGGGGAGGGCACTGATATCGTCCTGACCAAGGAGCTTTCCCGGCGCCTCCTTACCAAGAAGAAGTTCATAGATTGGGCACTTGATAAGCCGGAACTGGCTAAGGTACGGGGGCTTGCCAATGAGCTTGAGGCGATAATGCTCAATATAACCAGCTTGGGAGCAAATCCTTCACCGAAAGAGATGAGGGAGATAAGGGATATGGTGCGGGAAAAAGAGCTTATAATGAAGATAAACCTCCTCACCAAGGAGATGACGTAGATGAAGCTAAAATCAAGAGATAGCCTTAAGATCATCACCTTGGGGGTTATTCTTCCCCTTTTCCTCGTTAGCATCCTCGTCAGCTTTCCTGGAAAGAAGGACGAGGAGAAGCTCCTCCGAGAGATAAAACTGGCTATGTTTGACCTAAACTTCGCCAAAGCGGAGACGCTTTCGCGGGAGTTCATCGCCCGGTACCCCAAGAGCAAGGATTTAGGAACCGTCCGTTTCTACCTCGCCCGTTCACTGGAAAGACAGGGAAAGTCGGAACAGGCAGCTCGTGCCTACCGTTCCTTCATCAAAACCTATGGAAAGAGCTCGCCCTTAGTCGAAGAGGCGAAGATATCCCTCATCTCCATTCTGGGAAAATTCCTCCGAGAAAAAGGAAAGCAGAAGTACCTCACTGAGCTTTCCTCCTTCCTCTCCGATGCTGACAGGATGGTCGCTTACTACGCTGCCCTCGAGCTCGCTGGTGGCAACGAAGAGGCGAAGAAGAGGGCAAAACCGGTATTATACCGAGCACTTCGTGATCCTTCGCTCGACGAGACGATAAAGGACCGGATTAAACTCGCCATCCTTAAGGTGGATAAGAAGGCGAAGATCATAGAAAAACCAAAGAGGAGAAGAGGTAAAGGGATAAGGTGGATCAAACTCCGGGTCTACGAACCGGGGAAGAAAACCCCCTCGGTGGAGTTGAACTTCCCCATCGTATTGGCTGATCTGGTGATAAACTCCCTTACTGAGGAGCAAAAGAAGGAATTCATCAAGGAGACAGGGATCGACATCGCCAATTTATGGAAGAGCATCAAGGATCTTCCTCCGGGACCGCTCTTCAAGATGATAGACAAGGAATCCGGGGAAAGGGTGGAAATCTGGGTCGAATGATAAACCTACTCCCTCCTTGATCCGTTTAAATAGGTGAAAGGAGGGCTTATGATGAAGAGAAAGGTTACGCTCATTATCCTTTCCCTTATTCTCCTCTCCCTCGTTGCTTTACCCCTCTTCGGTCAGGAGGTAAAAAAGATCACCTCCAAAGATGTGAAGGGAACGAGCTTTAAGAAAGCCACCTGGCTCAAGATAAGGGTGTATGAAAAAGGAGAGGAAGGGGCACAGGTGATCGTGAACATCCCGATAAAGGTGGTCAACGCCCTTATGGCACATCGGGAGGAGTTCCTCAAGATAGCGAAGGAAAAGGGTGGTTGTAGCAGTAAGGATGTGTTGGCGATCCTGACGATAGCATCGACTTGGGATGAGATACAGAAACTTGGTCCTACTGAATTGGTCGAGGTAGTGGATAAGAAGGAGGGGACAAGGGTCAGGATCTGGCTGGAATAGGGAAGTTAAAAACGAAAAGCCCACCTTTCCTTTTACTGGAAAGGCGGGCTTTTTATTATTCAGTTTTTAATCCCGGCAGCGACCTACTCTCCCACACGGTCGCCCGTGCAGTACCATCGGCGCTGGAGGGCTTAACTGCCGTGTTCGGAATGGGAACGGGTGTTTCCCCTCCGCTATGGCCACCGGGAAATCTATATCGAATAGGAAAGGGTCTGAACCCGAATTCGCTCAGGGCGAATTTTATGGCCAAGCCTCACGGCCGATTAGTACCGGTTGGCTAAACGCATTGCTGCGCTTACACCTCCGGCCTATCAACCTCGTAATCTCCGAGGGGCCTTCAGTCCCCCGGTTTCCCGGGGGAAGGGAGATCTAATCTTGGGGCCGGCTTCGCGCTTAGATGCTTTCAGCGCTTATCCGAACCGGACATTGGCTACCCAGCTGTGCCCCTGGCGGGACAACTGGTACACCAGAGGTCCGTCCACCCCGGTCCTCTCGTACTAGGGGCAGCCCCCCTCAAATCTCCTGCGCCCGCGGCAGATAGGGACCGAACTGTCTCACGACGTTCTAAACCCAGCTCGCGTACCGCTTTAATGGGCGAACAGACCAACCCTTGGGACCTGCTTCAGCCCCAGGATGCGATGAGCCGACATCGAGGTGCCAAACCCCGCCGTCGATGTGGACTCTCGGGCGGGATCAGCCTGTTATCCCCGGCGTACCTTTTGTCCGTTGAGCGACGGCCCTTCCATCCGGCACCGCCGGATCACTAAGCCCTGGTTTCCCACCTGCTCGACCCGTCGGTCTCGCAGTCAAGCCCCCTTCTGCCTTTGCACTCTACGGCTGATTTCCAAACAGCCTGAGGGGACCTTTGGGCGCCTCCGTTACCTTTTAGGAGGCGACCGCCCCAGTCAAACTACCCACCTAGCACTGTCCCCGATCCGGATGACGGACCTGGGTTAGAGCTCCAGTACGCTAAGGGTGGTATCTCACCGACGGCTCCACCCCGACTGGCGTCGGGGCTTCACAGCCTCCCACCTATCCTGCACATAACGCACCAAAGCCCAATGCCAGGCTGTAGTAAAGGTGCACAGGGTCTTTCCGTCTTGCCGCGGGTAACCGGCATCTTCACCGGTACTACAGTTTCGCTGGGTCCCTCCTCGAGACAGCGCCCAAGTCGTTACGCCTTTCATGCGGGTCGGAACTTACCCGACAAGGAATTTCGCTACCTTAGGACCGTTATAGTTACGGCCGCCGTTTACCGGGGCTTCGGTTCGGAGCTTCGCCCCGAAGGGCTAACCCCTCCCCTTCACCTTCCGGCACCGGGCAGGCGTCAGTCCCTATACGTCGTTTTCGACTTCGCAGAGACCTGTGTTTTTAGTAAACAGTCGCCTGGGCCATTTCACTGCGGCCTTTTCGGGCTCCAGAGGCGAGCTCCTTCACCCTACTCAGGCGCTCCTTCTCCCGAAGTTACGGAGCTAGTTTGCCGAGTTCCTTGAGGAGGGTTCTCCCAAGCGCCTTTGGATACTCACCTCGCCTACCTGTGGCGGTTTGCGGTACGGTCACCTTGAGAGCTCGCTACGAGGTTTTTCTTGGCAGCGTGGACTCAGCCACTTCGCCCAAAAGAGGGCTCGTACTCGCCTCTCGGGGTTAACGGATGCCCGGATTTGCCTAAGCATCCCCCCTACCGGCTTGAACCCGCACTTCCAGCCGCGGGCTGGCCTATCCTTCTGCGTCACCCCTTCGCTCAAGCGCTCCCAAGGTGGTACGGGAATATTAACCCGTTGCCCTTCGCCTACGCCTTTCGGCCTCGGCTTAGGACCGACTAACCCTGGGCGGATTAGCCTTCCCCAGGAAACCTTAGGCTTTCGGCGAGAGGGTTTCTCACCCTCTTTATCGCTACTCGTGCCGGCAGTAGCTCTTCCACTCCCGTCCACCGGTCCTCACGGTCCGGCTTCACCCGGGTGGAACGCTCCCCTACCACCCCCTGCCCGAAGGCAGAAGGTTCGCAGCTTCGGCACCGAGCTTAGCCCCGTTACATTATCGGCGCGGAACCGCTCGACCAGTGAGCTGTTACGCTTTCTTTAAAGGATGGCTGCTTCTAAGCCAACCTCCTGGCTGTTTTAGCGACTCCACCTCCTTTCCCACTAAGCTCGGATTTAGGGGCCTTAGCTGGCGATCTGGGCTGTTTCCCTCTCGACTATGGAGCTTATCCCCCACAGTCCGACTCCCCCGATACGGGTTGGCGGCATTCGGAGTTTGGTTGGATTTGGTAACCCTTTCGGGCCCCTAGTCCATCCAGTGCTCTACCACCGCCACCTAATCGGGAGGCTAGCCCTAAAGCTATTTCGGGGAGAACGAGCTATCACCGAGTTTGATTAGCCTTTCACCCCTACCCCCAGCTCATCCGAGCGGTTTTCAACCCACACCGGTTCGGGCCTCCACGTGCTGTTAGGCACGCTTCACCCTGGCCAGGGGTAGATCACTCGGCTTCGCGTCTACCCCAGACAACTAAGCGCCCATTTCGGACTCGCTTTCGCTACGGCTCGCTTTCAAGCTTAACCTCGCTGCCTAGGGTAACTAGCCGGCTCATTATGCAAAAGGCACGCGGTCACGCATTCCCCATAAGGGGCATAGCGCTCCCACTGCTTGTAGGCATACGGTTTCAGGTTCTATTTCACTCCCCTTGCAGGGGTTCTTTTCACCTTTCCCTCACGGTACTAGTTCGCTATCGGTCGCCAGGGAGTATTTAGCCTTGGGAGATGGTCCTCCCAGCTTCCCGCAGGATTCCACGTGTCCCGCGGTACTCGGGGTCTGAGCGAGGAGCCAACACCTTTTCGCTTACGGGGCTCTCACCCTCTATGGCCAGCCGTTCCAGGCTGTTCAGCTAAGGCATTGGTTTGTAACTCCTTGGCTCGACCGTGCTCGAGCCCTGCTCAGCCCCACAACCCCGCTCAGGCAACGCGCACGGGCTTTTACGCCTGAACGGTTTGGGCTGTTCCCCGTTCGCTCGCCGCTACTTAGGGAATCGCTATTGCTTTCTTTTCCTGGGGGTACTGAGATGTTTCACTTCCCCCCGTTCGCCTCACATCCCCTATGGATTCAGGGATGTGATGAGGAGGCATTACCCTCCTCGGGTTTCCCCATTCGGAGATCCCCGGATCAACGCCTGCTTGCGGCTCCCCGAGGCTTATCGCAGCTTGCCACGTCCTTCATCGCCTCCTGGCGCCAAGGCATCCACCGTATGCCCTTAGTAGCTTGGCCATAAAATTCGCTCTAAGCGAATTTTATGCCATCAATTTGATGACGCCGGTCAAACCCTTTCCTATTCAATTTTCAAAGAACGGAGACATAAACGCTTCTGGTGGAGATGACGAGATTCGAACTCGTGACCCCCTGCTTGCAAAGCAGGTGCTCTCCCACTGAGCTACATCCCCACCTGGTGGGCCTAGGTAGATTCGAACTACCGACCTCACGCTTATCAGGCGTGCGCTCTAACCACCTGAGCTATAGGCCCAGAAAACCTCAAATAGGGAGCGCCCTCACTCCGCTACTTCCCTTGCTCCTTAGAAAGGAGGTGATCCAGCCGCAGGTTCTCCTACGGCTACCTTGTTACGACTTCACCCCCATCACCAGCCGCACCTTGGGCACCTGCCTCCTGAGCCGAAGCTCAGGTTAGCTCGGCGACTTCAGGTGCAACCAGCTTTGGTGGTGTGACGGGCGGTGTGTACAAGGCCCGGGAACGTATTCACCGCGCCGTGCTGATGCGCGATTACTAGCGATTCCAGCTTCATGGAGTCGAGTTGCAGACTCCAATCCGAACTGGGGCCGCTTTTTTGGGATTGGCTCCGCCTCACGGCTTCGCAACCCTTTGTAGCGGCCATTGTAGCACGTGTGTAGCCCTGGGCATACAGGCCATGATGACTTGACGTCATCCCCACCTTCCTCCGGTTTATCACCGGCAGTCCCCTTAGAGTGCCCGGCATTACCCGCTGGCAACTAAGGGCGAGGGTTGCGCTCGTTGCGGGACTTAACCCAACATCTCACGACACGAGCTGACGACAGCCATGCAGCACCTGTGTAGGCGTCCCCGAAGGGAAAGGGTGGTTTCCCACCCGGTCGCCTACATGTCAAGCCCAGGTAAGGTTCTTCGCGTTGCATCGAATTAAACCACATGCTCCACCGCTTGTGCGGGCCCCCGTCAATTCCTTTGAGTTTCAGCCTTGCGGCCGTACTCCCCAGGCGGGGCACTTAACGCGTTAGCTACGGCACGGGAGGTATTAAAACCCCCCACACCAAGTGCCCATCGTTTACGGCTAGGACTACCGGGGTATCTAATCCCGTTCGCTCCCCTAGCTTTCGCGCCTCAGCGTCAGTGCCGGTCCAGGAGGCCGCCTTCGCCACCGGTGTTCTTCCCGATATCTACGCATTTCACCGCTACACCGGGAATTCCGCCTCCCTCTCCCGGACTCAAGCTGCCCAGTTTCAAACGCAATTCCTCGGTTGAGCCGAGGGCTTTCACGTTTGACTTAGGCAGCCGCCTACACGCGCTTTACGCCCAGTGATTCCGAGCAACGCTTGCCCCCTCCGTCTTACCGCGGCTGCTGGCACGGAGTTGGCCGGGGCTTCCTTGGGTGGTACCGTCAAGCATCGGGGCTATTCACCCCGACGCTCCTCGTCCCACCCGACAGGGGTTTACAACCCGAAGGCCTTCATCCCCCACGCGGCGTCGCTTCGTCAGGCTTTCGCCCATTGCGAAAAATTCCCCACTGCTGCCTCCCGTAGGAGTCGGGGCCGTGTCTCAGTCCCCGTGTGGCCGGTCACCCTCTCAGGCCGGCTACCCGTCATCGCCTTGGTGGGCCATTACCCCACCAACAAGCTGATGGGCCGCGGGCCCCTCCCCAGGCGGCAGCTTGCAAAGCAGAGGCCACCTTTGATCCCCACCACCTAGGTAGCGGGGATGTTATGCGGGATTAGCCCCCCTTTCGGAGGGTTATCCCCCACCCGGGGGTAGGTTACCCACGTGTTACTCACCCGTTCGCCACGCTACTCGCTCCCCGAAGGGAACTTTCGCGTTCGACTTGCATGTGTTAGGCACGCCGCCAGCGTTCGCTCTGAGCCAGGATCAAACTCTCCAGTTAAACCTTTAAAGCCCTTTCGGGCTTTCCTTCACCACTAGAGAGCTATTCGGCTCAGGAAGTAAGGCGTCGCAAGGACACTCCCTATTTAATTGTCAAAGAACAGTGACAATCTTTTATATTAACTGCTCACTCTTCAATTGTCAAGAGGATTTTGAGCGCCGAATTGATTAACTTCTCCAAAGAACCACCGCTAAATATAAATCCCAAAATCTCGCTTGTCAAGGGGATTTTTGCTCAATTTTCAATTTTAAAAAACGCCTCTTCCCCACCCGGATGAGCAACTCCCTCGGCTCGGCAAGGGATAGAGCGAGGCTCGGCTCCACTACCCGTTCTCCATCGAGGTAAACCCCACCCTGGGCTATAAGCCTTCTTCCCTCGGAGTTCGATGAGGTGAGCCCAAACTCGACAAGAAGCTTTACCAAAGGAACCTCCTCGTCCCGCGCCTCGATCACTCGCTCCGGTATCTCCGAAGGTAGCTCCCGCTCCCGGAAAACCCGGTTAAACTCTTCCTCCGCCCTCTCCGCTTCCTCCCTTGAGTGGAAGTCGGCTATTATCAACTTGGCAAGCCGAACCTTGAAGTCGCGCGGGTTCGCCCCCTCCTCTACCTCCTTCCTCATCCGCTCGATCTCCGCTAAGGACACATCGGTCACCAGCTCGTAATAACGCCACATCAGCTCATCGGATATCGACATCACCTTGCCGAATATCTCCTTCGGCTCCTCATCCACCCCAATGTAGTTCCCAAGCGACTTGCTCATCTTCTCCTTGCCATCTATCCCCTCAAGCAAAGGAAGGGTAATGACGATCTGGGGAGGAAGCCCATACTCCCGCTGGATATCCCTTCCCACCAGCAGGTTGAACTTCTGATCCGTACCCCCCATTTCCACATCGCACTCAAGCGCCACTGAATCATAAGCCTGACACAGAGGATAGAGGATCTCATGGACGAAGATCGGTTTCCCCTCAGCCAGCCGGGTGGCGAAGTCATCCCGCTCGAGGATGCGAGCCACCGTATACTTCGAGGCAAGTCGGATAAACCCCTCGGCATCGAGCTTCCCCAACCAACGGGAGTTGAAATCGACCACCGTCTTCTCCGGATCGAGGATCTTGGAGAACTGCTTCTTATAGGTAGCGGCGTTCGCCAACACCTCCTCCCGAGATAGGGGGGGCCTCGTCTTCTTCCGTCCCGAGGGATCCCCTATCAACCCGGTGAAATCCCCGATGAGGAAGATCACCGTATGACCCATATCCTGAAAATGTTTCATCTTCCTAAGAACAACCGTATGTCCCAGATGAATGTCGGGTGCTGTTGGGTCGAAACCCACCTTCACCTTAAGGGGAACCCCCGTCTCCCGGGAGCGCTTGAGTCGTTCCCTGAGTTCATCCTCCTGGATGATCTCCTCCGTCCCCTTCTTTATGTAAAGGAATTCCTCCTCCAATGATAGATCCTTCTTCATCCCACACATCCCTCTTACTTCTTCCAGATTACCCTTTTCCCCCTAACCTCAAGCCTTCCTTCGGCGAAGAGACGAATGGCTTCAGGGTAGATCTTATGCTCCTCGACAAGCACCCTTGCCGCTAAGGTTTCCTCCGTATCATCATCGAGCACCGGCACCACCGCCTGAATGATGATGGGACCAGCATCCACATCCTCGGTCACGAAATGAACGGTGCATCCTGAAAACTTCGCTCCCGATTCAAGAACTCGATTATGCACATTGAGACCGGGAAAGGCGGGAAGGAGGCTTGGGTGGATGTTCATTATCCTACCCGGGAACTCCCTGATAAAAGTAGGTGAGAGAATACGCATAAAGCCAGCGAGACATACAAGCTCCACCCCCCGCGATTTGAGTTCGGATACGAGCGCCCGCTCGAAATCCTCCCTGCTGGAGAACTTCTTATGATCGATAACCACTACAGGAATACCAAAAGCCTCCGCTTTCCTTATCCCCGGCGCTTCTGGTTTATTGCTGATCACCACCACCACTTCGGCTGGGATCTCGTCCGCCTTCGCCTTCCTCACGATCGATTCCATATTGGAGCCCCTGCCCGAGATGAGGATCCCTACCTTCACCTTACCCTCTGACATAACGAACGCCTCCCTTCCCAGGTACTATCCTGCCGACATTATAACAACGCTCCCCGTATCCCGCAATATGAGACCTCACCTCCTCCTCCCTATCCGGAGAGATGACAAGGATCATCCCCAGCCCCATATTGAAGGTGCGGAACATCTCCTCCTCAGGCACATTGCCGATCTCGGCAAGGAGGGTGAAGATTGGAGGAACTTCCCAGCTTCCAAGCACGATCTCGGCGGACAAGCCAGGAGGAAGAACCCGGGGGAGATTGCCCGGTATCCCCCCGCCGGTAATGTGAGCGAGGGCGTTTATCTTCCCCGAAAGAACGAGCTCCCTCAAAGGGGCGAGATAGCTTTTATGGGGGGCAAGGAGTTCCTCAGCAAGCGTCCTTTTAAGCTCGGGAACGAAGGTGTCCACCTTCCATCCCTTAACCTCGAAGAGGAGCTTTCGTGCCAAGGAGAAACCATTGGTGTGAAGACCGGCGGAGGGAAGGCCGAGAAGGAGATCCCCTTCCTTCACCTTCTCGCCGGTGATGAGGAGCGGGCGATCGACCATCCCCACAATGAAACCTACAAGATCGTACTCCCCAGGGGCATAAAACCCCGGCATCTCCGCTGTCTCTCCACCGATCAAAGAACACCCCACTTCCTTACATCCCCGGGCAATGCCGGAGACGATATCCTCGATCACCTTGGGGGCGAGCTTTCCCACCGCAATGTAATCGAGGAAGAAAAGGGGCAGCGCCCCCTGACAAAGAATATCGTTCGCTGAATGAGCTACCAAATCATAACCCACAGTATTATGAATACCGGTGAGAAAGGCTATCTTGAGCTTGGTGCCCACCCCGTCAACGCTGGAGACAATGACCGGCTCCCGAAACCGGGAGAGATCGGGGAGAAAAAGGGCGCCGAAGCTTCCAATCCCCTTGAGCACCGAAGGGGTAAAGGTGGAGGAAGCGATCTCCTTTATCCGGGAGACCGCCTGTTCGGCAGCATCGATATCCACCCCGGCATCCCGATAGGTAAGAGAGGGTTTCTTCCTCTTCTTCTCCGCCATTTCCTCCTCCATCAGCCTCCGAAAAGAAAGAGTTGATTGTTCCGGAACCGGGGGAAGGGAACAGGGTAACATCCGGTGAAGCAGGCGGTGCAGAATTTATCCCGATTTTCCGAGACCGCGTCGAGCATATCCTCGAGGGAAAGATAGGCGAGGGAATCCGCCCGAAGATACTTCCTTATCTCCTCCACCGTATGGGAGGAGGCGATGAGCTCCTTCCTCGTCGGGGTATCTATCCCATAATAACAGGGGGAGATTATCGGAGGACTGCTGACGCGCATATGGACTTCGGACGCCCCGGCAGAGCGAACCATTGTGACGATCTTTCTGCTCGTCGTCCCCCTCACTATGGAATCATCGACCAAGATCACCCGCTTCCCCTTTATGACCGAACGAAGCGGGTTGAGCTTCACCCGTACCCGGAAATGCCTTATCTTCTGCTTCGGTTCAATAAAGGTCCTTCCCACATAGTGGTTCCTTATCAGGGCGAACTCAAGCGGTATCCCCGACTCCTTGGCATAACCCTGAGCAGCATAAACGCCGGAATCGGGGACGGGAACTACTATATCGGCGGGTATAGGAGCGGTGCGAGCAAGCTTCCTTCCCAATCTCACCCGGACCTCGCTCACCCAGTGCTCGAAGATGTAGGAATCCGGTCGGGCAAAGTAGATAAGCTCGAAAATACAGAAGGAGGGTGATACCTTAGGGAATGGATGAAGCTCTTTCAGCCCATCGGGATCAACAACCACCACCTCGCCCGGCTCAAGCTCCCTTATCATCTTCGCCCCGATAAGATCAAAGGCACAGCTCTCCGAGGCGAAAACGAAGGCATCATCCCGTTTTCCGAGAAGAAGGGGCCGAAAGCCATGAGGATCACGAACAGCGATAAGCTTCTCCCTGGTGAGGAAAAGAAGGGAATAAGCCCCCTTCACCTGGGAAAGGGCATCGATCACCGCGGAGAGAAGGTCTGGCTCCTTCGACCGGGCTATGAGATGAAGGATGACCTCGGAATCGGAAGTGGTAACGAATATGGAGCCCAATCGCTCAAGCTCATCCCTTATCGGACCCACATTGATCAAGTTCCCATTATGAACCAGGGCTATCTCCCCTCGGTAGCCCGAGGAGTAAAGGGGCTGGGCGTTGAGAATGCTCGACTCTCCGGCAGTGGAATAACGGACATGGCCTATAGCAGAGGAACCGGGAAGACGGGCTATCTTTTCCTCATCAAACGCCTCGGCAACCTGTCCCATACTCTTCTCTAAATGAACCCTAAGCCCATCACTGCTCGCGATGCCAACGCTCTCCTGCCCCCGATGCTGAAGGGCATATAGCCCGAGATAGGTGAGGTAAGAGGCATCAGGATGCCCATAAACCCCGAACAAGCCGCATTCGTGCTTTAAACCCTTTTCTGGCAACATCAACGCCCCCTACTAATAAACTGGGGAAGAAATTCCTCCCATTCCTTGCGAAGAAAAGAGAGACCAGTATCGATGAGGATCCTTCCCCCAGAGGCTATTCGCAGTCTCTTTCCCCCAACCCTTCCGATCACCTCGAGGGGAATCCCTTTCCCCTCCGCCAGCTTGAATGCCTCCCCGAGATTCTCCCGGGGAAGGGAGATGATAACCCGGGATTGAGACTCGCCGAAGAGAAGCCCATCTGCACGGAAGGAAGGAGAAGGAAGCTCAACCTCCGCCCCCAACACCTCTCCTGAAGGAAGAAAACCGCATTCAGCGAGGGCAGTCGCAATCCCCCCCTCCGAGACATCGTGAACCGAGGAAAAAAGCCTCCTCCCTATCCCTTCCCTCAAGAGGGCACCAAGTCTTCCCTCAAGAACGAGGTCGAGCTCTGGCGGTTTTCCCTTCTTCAGCTTGTGGATCAACTTAAGGTATTCGCTTCCTCCAAGCTCCTCACGGGAGATATCCCCGAGAAGGATGATCACATCCCCCTCATGCTTGAACCAGGGGGTGGCGTGTATCTCCACATCGGGCAGGAGCCCCACCATAGCGATTATCGGGGTGGGATCGATCGCCTTCTCCCTGGTTTCGTTGTAGAAGCTCACATTGCCGCTTACCACCGGCACCCCCAAAGCAAGGCAGGCGTTCCTTATTCCCTCTATTCCCTTAACGAACTGCCACATCACCTCAGGACGCTCCGGGGAGCCATAATTCAGACAATCGGTGAGACCGATCGGCTCCGCCCCAACACAAGCCAAATTCCGTGCCGCCTCAGCCACGGCGATCGCCGCCCCCAGCTCAGGATCGAGATAGGTGTAAGTCGAATTTCCATCGACGGTAATGGCGATCCCCTCCTTCCTCCCCTTTATCCTGAGAAGGGCAGAATCAGCCCCGGGGCGGATGACGGTGTTTGTCCCTACCATATGATCGTATTGGGTGAAGATCCAGCTCCGCGAAGAGAGATTGGGCGAAGAAAGAAGCTTAGCCAGCACTTCGTTGTAATCGGAAGGAGGAGGTAGCTTATCGTAATCTATCTCAAGCTCATCGAGATAGCCCGGTCTCCTCATAGGTCGCTCATAGCGGGGTGCCTCATCGACAACCGCGGAAACCGGGAGCTTAGCCACCACCTCACCATCCTTCTTCAGGGTTATGGCACCATCAGAGGTAACTACTCCAATCTCCGCCGCATCGAGGCCCCATTTTCTTAATACCCGGATGACCTCCTCCTCGTAGCCTCGCTTAACCACCAAGAGCATCCGCTCCTGCGATTCCGAAAGCATCAGCTCGTAAGGGGTCATTGCCGGCTCCCTCACCGGAACTCGGTCGAGGAAGAGCTCCATCCCCACCCCACCTCGAGAAGCCATTTCAAATGAGGAGCTGGCAAGCCCCGCCGCCCCCATATCCTGAAGGGCGATCACTCCAGGGCTCCCGCTAAGCTCCATTACTGCCTCGAGGAGGAGCTTCTCATAGAAGGGATCCCCCACCTGCACCGTGGGTCTTTTCTCCTCTGCCTCCTCATCGAATGAGGAGCTGGCAAGAAGTCCTGCTCCGTGGATCCCGTCTCTTCCCGTCTTCGCCCCGATATAGAAAACCGGGTTTCCCTCACCTTCCGCCTTTGCCTTTATGATCCTTTTAGGATCGACCAAGCCGATGGTGAAGGCGTTGACCAGAATATTCCCGTTATATGAGTGATCGAAGTAAACCTCTCCTCCTACCGTGGGGATACCCATACAATTGCCGTAGTCGGCGATGCCCGCTACCACCTGCTCCAAGAGGTATCTCGTCCTCGGATGAGAGGGATCGCCAAAACGAAGGGAATTGAGCGAGGCAATAGGCCTCGCCCCCATAGTAAACACATCGCGGAGAATACCCCCAACACCGGTCGCTGCCCCCTGATAGGGCTCGATGTAAGAGGGATGGTTGTGGCTCTCTATCTTGAAGGCAAGGGCAAGATCTGAATCTATCGCCACCACGCCAGCGTTCTCCCCCGGTCCCTGAAGCACCCTGGGAGAGGTGGTGGGAAGCCTTTTAAGATAAACTCGAGAGCTCTTATAACTGCAGTGCTCGCTCCAGAGCACGGCGAAGATACCAAGCTCGGTGTAATTGGGCTTCCTCCCGAGAAGCTCGATGATCCGGGAAAACTCCTCTTTGGTAAGCCCCTCCCTTAATGCATCCTCTACTGTTATCTCCCTCTCCTTCCTCATCTTTAACGCTCCTTGAGCCATTCGACGACCGATTCGAAGATAAGCCTCCCCTCATCACCACCTAAAAGGGGCTCCGAAACCCGTTCCGGATGAGGCATCATCCCGAGAACATTTCCCTTCTCGTTCACCACCCCGGCGATGCCGTTTAAAGCGCCATTCGGATTCGCCTCAGGGGCGAGTTCACCATCCTCATTCACATAACGGAAAACCACCCCCTCTCGCTCTTCGAGCCGGTGCAGTTCATCCTCTTCGAGGTAGAAATTCCCCTCCGCATGGGCGATCGGTATCCGAAGCACCCTCCCCTTTTTAAGCTTTTTGGTAAAGGGAAGATTATCTCGTTCCACCCTGATAAAGACATCCTTGCAGATGAACTTAAGGTTCTTATTCTTAAGCATCACCCCGGGAAGAAGACCCGCCTCTTGAAGTATCTGAAAGCCGTTACAGATACCGAGAACCAAACCGCCCTTCTCCACAAAGGAGACGATCTCCTCCATAATCGGGGAAAAAGAGGCGAGCGCCCCTGCTCGGAGATAATCGCCGTAAGAAAAGCCGCCGGGAAGGATGACACAATCCGCCCCCCTTAAGTCCCGATCCTTGTGCCAGAGGAAAAAGACCTCCTCCTTAAGCACCTCCTTAAGCACATAATAGGTATCATAATCGCAGTTCGTTCCGGGAAAAACCACCACCCCAAACCTCATCCTTCCCCCTCCGATATCTCAAAATGGACGCTTTCTATCACCGGGTTTCTAAGCACCTTATCCGAGAGCTCCGCTACCAATTGTTCCGCTTTCTCCTTATCAGAAAGATCCAAAAGGAGCTCGAAGAACTTCCCCTGCCGTACTTCACGAACCCCCTGATAGCCGAGATCGGCAATGACCTTCCCGATCGCCTTTCCCTGTGGGTCGAGAACCCCCTTTTTCAGAGCCACATAAACCCTTGCTTTAAAGAGCGACACCTTCTCCTCCCTTTTTTCTTTCTCGATCTAACCCTCCTTTTTCCTCCCCTTTCCCCTCAAGGATCACCGTCCTTATGGGGAAGGGGATCTCAATCCCCTCTTCGGCAAACCGCTTATTGATGAGGGTGTTTATCTTGTCCTGAGCATCGAACCCCTTTCTGTAATCCTCCACCCAGAAGGTGAGCTGAAAGATGAGGGCGGAATCTCCAAACTCGATAAAATGAACCCGCGGTGGGGGATCGTTGAGCACCTCGGGGAAGCTTTCCGCTGATTCTATCATCACCCGTTTTACCTTCTCCACATCGGAGCCATAAGCTACGCCCACCCTTATCCTTCTCTTTATCCTCTTGTCGGGGAAGGTATGATTAACCAGGATTGAACCCACTATCTGGGAGTTGGGGATGATCAATATCGTATGATCGAAGGTAGCGATCTTGGTGCTCCTCATCCCGATATCAACCACATCCCCCACCTGACCGGTGGAGAGCTCAATCCTATCCCCCACTCGAAAGGGTCGATCGATCATAATGAGGAAGCCGGAGATCATATTCTCCAGCATATCCTTAGCGGCAAGACCTATGGCGAGCGAACCCACCCCGACCGAGACCAGGATGGAGGAAATATCCTTGCCAAAATGCTGAAGCACAACTATGAGAGCGATGACCGAGATTATGATTACCGTAATCTTTTCGAATAAGGGGATAAACTCCTTCGCCGCCTCCTCAGCACCCCTCCTCTTCAACCTCTCTTCATACCAGTAGAAGATCACATGGAACACCCGCATCAAGGCGTAGGCCAAGAAAGCCACTCCGATCACATAGACCAAGCCATCAAAGAGATCGATATATTTCGCCCTAATGGGGAGTCTTCGAAGAGCAAGGTAAAGACCGATCACGACGAGAACCGCCATAATCGGCTTTCTCACCGTGGCTAAGATCTCGTCATCGAGACTGGTACGCGTCCTCCGGGCTATCCGCATCAATACCCCGGTGAGAAAGTAGGAGAAGAGCTTCGCCAAGATGAGAAAACCGAGAAATATACCTAAGGAGATGGCTAACGATTGAACATCCTCGCTGGCTAAAAACTCCAATAGCCTGTCAGCCATAAGTTACTCCTCCCCAAAAACTCGGCGGAATATGTAGTCCACATACTTCAGTGAACTCGTAAGATCAAATATCTGGGACAACTCGTCAGGGGTAAGATGGGAGGTAATCTCCTCATCCTGGGAGACCAAGGGGAAGAAATCGAGCCCCTTCTCCCAAGCCTCCATCGCCCGCCGTTGAACAAGACGATAAGCCTCGCTCCGGGTAAGCCCCTTTTCGATGAGGGCGAGGAGAAGCCTCTCAGAAAAGATCAGCCCTCGGGTAAGATAGAGGTTCTCCTTCATCCTCTCGGGATAGATACGAAGTCCCTCGATGACCCCGGCGAGCCTTCGGGTAAGATAGTGGACCAAGGTGGTGGAATCGGGAATTATTATCCGCTCGACAGAGGAATGGGAGATATCCCGCTCGTGCCAGAGGGGGATGTTCTCCAGCGAAGCCAAAGCGTTCGCCCGCACCACCCGGGCAAGCCCCGATATCTGCTCGCAGGCTACCGGGTTCCTCTTGTGGGGCATTGCGGAAGAGCCGGTCTGCCTCCGAGAGAAAGGTTCCTCCATCTCTCGAACCTCGGTCCGTTCGAGATGCCTTACCTCAAGGGCAAACCTCTCGAACGAGGAGGCTAATATGGCAAGGGAGGTGAGGTATTCCGCATGGCGATCGCGCTCTATTATCTGGGTGGATATCGGCTCTGGCGAGAGCCCCAGCTTCTCCATCACCTTCTCCTCCACCTCTGGTGGAAGATGAGCGAATGTCCCTACCGCCCCGGAGATCTTGCCGTAGCTTATCCCATCAACCGCCCTTCGGAAACGAAGGGTACCCCGCTTAAGCTCCGTATACCACCAGGCGAACTTAAGGCCAAGGGTGATCGGCTCCGCATGGACACCATGGGTTCTGCCTATCATCACCGTGTGCTTATGTTCGAACGCCTTGGACTTAATTACCCGGGAAAGCCGTTCCAGTTCCGCCAGAATAACCTCACCTGCTTCCTTCATCAACAGGGCAAGCGAGGTATCCAGGACATCGGATGAAGTAAGCCCGAAATGGAGAAAACGGGCATCGGAACCTACCACCTCTTCGATACTCTTGATGAAAGCGACTACATCGTGCTTCGTTTCTTTCTCTATCTCAGCGATCCGCTCTGGAGAGATCACCGCTTTCTTCCTGATGGTGGAAACCGCCTCCTTGCTGACCTTCCCCTGCTCGGCAAGAACCTCCAGCACTGCCAATTCCACCTCGAGCCACTTCGTAAACTTGTTCTCATCCGACCAAATCCTTTCCATCTCCGGGGTGGTGTAGCGAGGTATCATCAGCTCCTCCTTTAAATTTCGATTAACTGGGTTGGTCTATCCTGATGAGCAAGGATTACCCTTGGGGAGACACCGGAAAGCGAGGAAAGGGCAAGCCGGGACGAGAGAAGGGCGAGTTCAGGGTAGTTGTTCACCTTGGAGATGTGGGCAAGGAGGAGAAAACGAAGCCTGGGCGTTGCTACCTCCCGAAGCATCGAAGCGAGCTCCTCGTTGGAAAGATGCCCCAATCTGCTCGCCACCCTCTGCTTCAAAGAGGGGGGGTAAGGTCCCTGACGCAGCATCTCGGTATCATGGTTCGCCTCAAGGATGAGGGCGTCCGCTCCAGAAAGCCTCTCTTTCACCAACCGGGAAGGAGAACCAAGATCAAGAGCAATTCCTACCTTGACTCCGTTTTGCGAGAGGAGAAAACCAACGGGATCAGCAGCATCGTGGGGAAGAGAGAAGGGATGGATATTAATCTCACCTATGGAAAAATCCTCACCTGCTTCGATTATCTCAAACCCATAAACCCGAGCTCTCGCCACTCCCCAGGCATCCTTGGTCCCTGCGGTGAGATAAAGGGGGATCCTATACCTCCTCGAAAAAAGAGCTGCTCCCCTTATATGATCCTGATGTTCATGGGAGATGAGAAGGGCGGTGATATCATCAGCGGAGATGTCGAAGAGGGAAAGCCTCCTCACCATCTCAGCACAGCTGAAGCCGGCATCGATGAGGATATTTACCCTCGGGGAAGAAAGAAGTATAGCATTGCCACTGCTTCCACTTCCGAGAACCGAGAGTCTCAACGAAGCCCTTTTCCCCTCCATCCTACTTCCTTCCTGTATGTCCAAAACCACCCTCCCCCCGCTTACTCGGCGGAAGCTCATCAACCAAAGAGAGCCTCGCCTTCGCCACCGGCACAATGACCAGCTGGGCTATCCTATCCCCCCGGCGTACGGTAAAGGGCTTTTCCCCTAAATTAACCAATATCACTCCCAGCTCTCCTCGATAGTCGGAATCGATCGTCCCTGGGGAGTTAAGAAGCCCCACCCCAAACTCCCGAGCAAGCCCGCTTCGTGGCCTTACCTCTCCCTGATAACCAGGGGGGATAGCTAAAGAGAAGCCAGTTGGGATATATGCTCTTCCTCCCGGGGGGATTACTACCTCATCCTTCACCGCAGCCCGGATATCAAGACCGGCACTTTCCGGAGTAGCATAAGAGGGTAAGGGAATATCCTCCGACCCCGGACTCCTCTTTATCATAAGCTTTACTCTGAATCGAACGAAATTCCCCCTTATGCGCCTGACCAACGACTGAAGGGTCCTCTCTATCCTCATCCTGAACAGCTCTTCCCCTCACCTTAGCAGATGAGCTCATCATTGTCAATTTCTATCCCGGAGACATCCCCCAAGGCGAGAAGAGCAAGCCTTTTCCCCGAAAAGAGCTTCCTTGCTACAGAAAGGAGCTCATCTTGGGAAACCGCCTCTATCATAGAGATGATCTCATCCAAGCTGAGATTCCTCTTTAGATAGATCTCCTCCCGGGCAAGCTTGGACATCCTGCTTCCACTCTCCTCGAGCGAAAGCATCAGGCTTCCCTTAAGATGAGCCTTGGCTAAGGCAAGCTCCTCTTCGGTCGCCCCCTTTTCGATAAACCTCCTTATCTCGTCCAAGATAAGAGAGAGCGTTCTTTTTAGCTTATCCGGACTTACTGCGGAATAGACCCCGAATACTCCCGAATCCCGATAGGCGGAGACGAAGGAATAAACGGAATAGGCAAGCCCCATCTCCTCTCTTATCTTCTGGAAAAGGCGGGAGCTCATCCCCCCACCTAAGATAAGGTTCAAAAGGGCGGTAGGATATCGCTCCTTGCTCCCCTGAGGAAAGGAACTCGTGCCCAAGATGAGGTGGACCTGTTCCAACCTCTTTCGGGAGACCAATCTTATCTCGCTCTTCGGCGTAGGTTTAGGAAAGCGATCAAGTGGGGGCTTTTCCCCAAGCCCTTCGAAATAGCTCCTCGCCAGCGCTACCACCCGGGAATGGTCCACATTCCCCGCAGCCGAAACTATCACCCGGGAGGGGGCGACCATCCGCCTGAAATAGGAGATGATATCCTTCCGCTCTATCTGGGATACGCTCTTTTTATTGCCAATGATGGAACGACCTAAAGGATGACCGGGGAAAAAAGAAGAAAAGAAGAGGTCGTGAGCGAGTTCGTCTGGGCTATCCTCGACCATCTTTATCTCTTCAAGGATCACCCCTCGCTCTCGCTCTACCTCCTCCTCAGGGAATAGGGGATTAACCAAGATATCGGCTAAGATATCGAAAGCGAGGGGGAGGTGTTCATCGAGCACCCGGGCAAAAAAACCGAGATATTCCCTGGTGGTGAAGGCATCGAGTTGACCCCCGATGCCATCCACTGCCTTCGCTATATCGAGCTGATTCCGCCTTTCCGTGCCCTTGAATACGGTGTGCTCGATGAAATGGGAGATACCAGCCAAGTCGTCCGGCTCATCCCGAGAACCAGCGGCTATGAAAACCCCGATGGCGGCAGAACGCACCTCCCCCATCCGCTCGGTGATCACTCGGATACCGTTATTAAGAACCTCTCGCCTTATCATAGAGTGAGCTCAGTATTTACCTCCTCCCATCAGCCAGAGCATTATCGCCTTCTGCATATGGAGTCTGTTCTCCGCCTCATCCCAGACGGCGGATTGCTCGGAGTCTATCACTTCATCTACCACCTCTTCTCCCCGGTGGGCAGGGAGGCAATGCATAAAAATGGCATCGGGCTTCGCCTTCTTCATCAAAGCTGGGTTCACCTGATAGGGCTTGAGCTTTGCCAGCTTCACTGCCTTCTGGTCCTCCTGTCCCATCGATACCCAGACATCGGTGTAAATGACATCTGCGTCCTTAACCCCAGCGTCGATATCCTCGGTGATCTCGATCTTGGTCCCCATCTCCTTCGCTTCCTCTTCCGCCATCTTCACTATCTCCGGCTTAGGGAAGAAACCGGATGGTGAAACCACAGTGATATCCATCCTCGCCTTGGGGGCGGTGAGAAGAAGAGAATGGCAGACATTGTTACCATCACCGATATAGACGATCTTCCTCCCCTTCGTTTCCCCCTTCCACTCCATAATGGTGAAGTAATCAGCCATTGCCTGGCAGGGATGAAGAAGATCGGTAAGTCCGTTGATAACCGGGACGGTGGAATACTCAGCGAGGTCGAGCACATCCTGATGGGCGTAGGTCCTCGCCATTATCCCATCAACATAACGGGAGAGAACCCTTGCTGTATCCGCTATCGTCTCCCCTCGTCCCAGCTGAAGGTCGCTTGCCGAAAGGTAGAGCCCAAGCCCTCCTAATTGATATATCCCCACCTCAAAGGAGACCCTGGTTCTGGTGGATGACTTCTGAAATATCATCGCCAGGGTCTTACCGGGGAGGGCATCCCTGTATTTTTCTGGATTCGCCTTAACATCCTTAGCGAGTTCGAAGAGATGATCGAACTCCTCCTTGCTCAAATCACGAACCGAAATAAAATCCCTCTTTGCCATAATGATTCACCTCCGAAAAATTGAGGGGGCAGGACTCATCACGAGCCACATCGCCCCCTTAATTATAAACCAATATCTTCTTCACAAAGCCACTATCTGACGATCCTGGTGCCAGTTTTGCCCTCAAGGGCGTCCCAAAGCTTAGGGGCGGAGGTAATGAGCACCTCTTTTCCCGTCTCCCTGATGAAATTTATCGCCGCTCTGATCTTCGGTCCCATACTGCCGGGCGGGAACTGCCCCTCCTTCAGGTACTCCTCAGCTTCGTTTACCGTCATCTTGGGAACTGCTCTCGCAGTGGGTTTCCCGAAGTCGAGATAGACGCACTCGGCATCGGTGAGGATGATAAAAAGATCGGCGTTCACCTTCCGGGCAAGAAGAGAGGCGGTGTAGTCTTTATCGATTACCGCCTCAATACCACGGAGCATCCCCTTCTCGTCATAATAAACAGGGATGCCTCCGCCCCCGCCAGCGACCACCACCGTACCCGCCTTCACCAGGGTATTCACCGTCTCCCACTCAACCACCTCGATGGGAATGGGCGAGGCGACCACCCGACGATAGCCCCTTCCCGCATCCTCGACGATATCCCAGCCATCCTCCTTATGGTGCTTTTCCGCAACCTCCTTGGTGTAGAAGGGACCTATCGGCTTGGTCGGGTTTTTGAACATCGGATCGTTCCTATCCACCACCACCTGAGAGAGGATGACCGCTATGTTCTTACTTATACCGTTCTTCTTGAACTGGTTGTACATCGACTGGGCAAGCATATAACCCATCGATCCCTGGGACATCGCCCCACAGACATCGAGGGTGAACGGCTTCACCTTATCCTTTGCCGCCTCCACCTGAAGGAGGATGTTCCCCACCTGAGGACCGTTACCGTGAACAATGATCAGCTCGTAGCCTTGCTTGATGATCCCGATGAGACGACTACAAGCCTCCTCTGCATTCTTGAACTGCTGCCACTGATGTCCCTCCTCCCCAGCCTTGAGAATCGCATTTCCACCAAAGGCGACCAATGCAACTTTGTTTCCCATAAAGACCACCTTCCTATTTAAACCTGGCGAGGATCTCGGTCAGATTGGGGCTTCCTATCTCCTGAAGCTCATAGGTGACCCGAAGCGCCGGTTTGTTTATCTTGATCACCCGGCGAAGGTCGATCGGAGTGCCTATCAACACCAGATCACAATCGACCTTGTTCACCACCTGCTCCAGCTCCTTCATCTGCTTCTCGCCATAACCTAAGGCAGGAAGGAGAATGCCGATATCATATTTGGCATAAGCCTCGGCGATGCTCCCGGTAACCCAGGGCCTCGGATCGACCAGCTCCTTGGCACCGAACTTGTGGGCTGCCATCACCGCTGCCCCGTACTTCATCTCGCCATGGGTGAGGGTAGGACCGTCCTCGATAGCGAGTACCCTCTTCCCCTTTATCTTCTCCCCTTCCTCAACGAAGAGGGGAGAGGCGCCATCGACCACGATCGCCTTCGGGTTGTACTTCCTGATGCTCTCCCTCACCTCCTCGATCCCTTCCCGGTCTGCAGTATCCATCTTGTTGATCACGATCACATCGGCACGGAGGAAGTTGGCAGCACCGGGATAGTAGGTGAGTTCATGCCCCGGACGATGGGGATCGGCAACCACGATCTCAAGATCGGGCTTGAAGAAGGGAAGGTCGTTGTTGCCTCCATCCCAGAGGATGATGTCCGCCTCCTTCTCTGCCTCGCGGAGTATCTGTTCGTAATCCACACCGGCATAGACCACCACCCCGTTCTTGATATGGGGTTCGTACTCCTCCATCTCCTCGATGGTGCACTTCTCCTTCGCCATATCTTCAATGGTGGCAAAACGCTGGCACCGCTGAGCAACGAGATCCCCGTAAGGCATTGGATGACGGACCGCCACCACCTTCTTCCCCATCTCCCTGAGGATCTTAGCCACCCTCCTCGTGGTCTGGCTCTTGCCACAGCCGGTACGAACAGCGCAGATGGATACAACCGGCTTTTCCGACTTGAGCATCGTCGCCTCAGCCCCCATCAGTCTGAAGTCGGCACCAGCAGCGAGAACCTTCTCCCCCCGCTCCATCAGATACTGATGGGAAACATCGGAATAAGAGAAGACTACCTGATTGATCTTCTCCCGTTTGATGAGATCGACAAGCTCATCCTCAGAATAGATGGGAATACCATTGGGGTACAACTTACCCGCGAGTTCAGCGGGGTATTTTCTGCCCGAGATATTTGGTATCTGGGTAGCGGTAAATGCTACCACCTCATATGTCTCATTATCGCGGAAGTAGACATTGAAATTATGAAAGTCCCTTCCCGCAGCTCCCATTATTATCACCCGAATCCTCTCAGCCATTTTTCTCACCTCGCTATTATTTAGCCGTTAACTTCCTTTATAGCCTCTTCCAAGATATCCAAGGCTTTGTTCATCTCCTCCTCAGTAATAACCAGAGGAGGAATGAGACGAAGTACATTCCCGAAGGTACCACAGCTGATTACAATCAATCCCTTATCAAGAGCGATGCGCCGTACCTCCTTCACCCCTTCGGGATAGGGTTCTTTACCATCCTTAACCAGTTCGATTCCGATCATATAGCCCAGCCCCCGAACATCCCCGATCATCTTGTACTTCCTCTTCATATTATTCAGGCGATCATAGACCATCTCGCTTATCTTCTGCGCCCGCTCGAGGAGCTTCTCCTCACGAATCGTCTCGATGGTAGCGATGGCAGCAGCACAGGAAACAGGGTTTCCACCAAAGGTAGTGCCATGAGCACCAGGTGACCACTTGCTCATAATCTCCGGGGTCGAGGCAACCGCACTCAAGGGGAAACCAGAGGCGATGCCTTTAGCGATCGACATAATGTCGGGAACGACATCAAAATGCTCAGCAGCAAACCAACGAGCGGTACGACCAAAGCCGGTCTGGACCTCGTCGAAGATGAGCATTATCCCGTATTCATCAGCCATCTCCCGGAGCCCTTTTATGAACTCCTTGGGAGGATCGATATAACCTCCCTCACCCTGCACTGGCTCGATTATAAACGCTGCCACCTCCTCGGGATAGATCTCGTACTGGAACATCCTTCTGATGAACCCTAAACACTCCAAAGAGCAGGACTCCCGCTTCTGGCCATAAGGACAACGATAACAATAAGGATAGGGGACCCGGTAAACCTCAGGAAGAAGTGGACGATAATGGCTACGATATTTGGCACTCGAAGTGGTGACCGATACCGCAGCAAATGTCCTCCCATGAAATGCCCCTTGGAAGGAGATGATGCCAGGACGACCGGTAACATACCGGGCGAGCTTCATCGCTCCCTCAACCGCCTCGGCGCCAGAGTTGGAGAAGAAGAACATCCCGATATCACCCGGAGTAATCTCTGCAAGCATCTCAGCCAATTTGACGAACGAGTCGTAGTAATAGACGCAACCCGCGTGAATCAACTGATCTATCTGCTTCTTGGCTGCCTCGACTACCTTCGGATGTCTATGACCGGTATTCAAAACCGCGGTTCCCGCAGAGAGATCAAGATAACGCTTCCCGTCCTTCGTCTCCACATAGACCCCCTCGCCCTTTACCACCTCAAGCTGGGTATCCATCCCAAGCGCTGGGGTAATAACCTTTTTCGCCCGTTCAACTAAGTCTCCCATAAAAACCTCCTTTTTAAATTATAAAGACCAGAACCAACTATTTGATATTTCAAAAGTTAAATCCAAAAATCCGTAATCCCCATTACCCTGAAAAATTAAAAAGGAGCCTCAGCACTAAGACCTCCGCTCCTTTTTAAAAACCGATTATGTCCTAACCGCTGGCGAAGTCTCACCGAGACTTCGTCCGGTTAATCTCACCCCCTTTATAGACAATTTTACTATAACAGGAGAGCATTAAACCTGTCAAGGGGAATCTTTGGCAAGAGCTGACTCCCGATATTTAAGGAGAAATCGCTCTATCTCTTGCTCGGTTGTAAAAAATGAACCCAAAGGAAGCCCTCCCTTATCTCCATGCCAATCAGACCCCCCGGTAATGAGAAGTCCCAGCTCGTTTGCCCTTTTTACAAGCTTTTTCCGTTCCTTGTCGGGGCACTGAGGATGATAAGCCTCCACCCCATCTATCCCCCGCTCTATCAGTGGCTGAAGGGCTTCAGCGATTTCATTAGGATAGGGATGCGCCCAGATAGCAATACCGGAAGCCCGATGAATAAGATCGATCACCTCCCCCGCCTCCGCCTTCTCCCGAGGGACATAAGCGGCACGGCCCCGTTTGAGATAGCGTTCGAAGGCTTCCTGAATGCTCTTTACATATCCATGCCTGAGGAGAACCCGAGCCAAATGGGGCCTTCCTATCGCTCCTTTGTTCCCCTCCGCCATCACCTCGGAGAGACCTACCTTGAGCCCAAGTGAATTCAACTTCGCTACCATCTTCTCTATCCTATCCTCTCGAGCCCGTTGGTACCGTTCGTTAAAACGAGAGATAAGGGGAAGTTCCGGAGTTCTGAAATAGCCGAGGATATGGATATCGTGATCACCAAGAAAGGTGCTAAATTCCACCCCCGGGATAAAATCGATATCAAGCTCCTTCGCCACCTCAACCGCCTCGGCAAGTCCCCCCGTTGTATCATGGTCGGTGATTGAAATAAGGGAAAGCCCTGCATCCTTCGCCCTTCTCACCACCTCACTGGGGGAGAAAACCCCATCTGAAGCAGTACTATGAAGATGTAAATCTATCCTCATCATTGCTCCCATCAAAGGGAGGTATTGTATCACCCCAATCCCAACCTGACAAGAAAAATATATAATTAATTCTTTTTAACCTCTAATTTCAGATTTAGCTCCTTCCTTGAATAGCTCCAAGAAAGAAGGGTATTTTCCCGGCAAAATCGAGAAGATCTATGCTCAACCAGGACGCTCTTTCATTACCATAACCAACTCTTTACGCCTCCCATTTCTTATTATCGTGAGACGCACCCTATCACCCACCCGGCGAGAGAGAAAAAGAAGCCTCAACTCCCCTGCCGAGCTCAACCTCCTTCCATCTACCGCCAGGAGGACATCTCCCCTCCTAAGGCCAGCGTCCCAGGCTGAGCTTCCCCGCTCAACATATACTACGAGGAAACCTTCCCCTCTTCTTATCCCCAGCGCTCTCGCATAGTACTGGCTCAAAGGCCTCACCTGGAAGCCAAACCAGACCTGACGCACCCTCCCATAGCGCATCACCTCACGGAGAACCGCCTTCGCCCGGTTTATGGGAATAGCGAAACCAATGCCCATCGAGCCACCGCTTTTGGTCACGATAAAGGTATTTATACCTATCACCTTCCCTTCGGCGTTGACCAAAGGACCACCGGAGTTTCCCGGGTTTATGGCAGCATCGGTCTGGATCATATTCTGATAGATATGCTCATCGGAAGAGGAAGGGTAAAATGTGCGGTTGGTGGCGGAGATGACGCCAACGGTCACCGTCGGTTCTGGACCGGTGAGAAGATTGCCGAAGGGGTTGCCGATGGCGATCGCCCATTCGCCGATGATGAGCTTCTCCGAATCCCCAAGCTCGGCATAGGGAAGGTTCTTCCCCTTTATCTTCAGCACCGCGATATCGGCGTAGCGATCGGCACCAAGGAGCTTCGCCTCGAATTCCCGCCCATCGCTTAAGGTGACGAAGAACCTCTCTCCATCGGAGATAACATGGTGATTGGTGAGGATGTACCCTTGCCGGTTCACGATGAAGCCCGAGCCAAGCTTTGGGATCACCTCGTGATATTCCCGTCTTGGGAAGACATCGCGGAAGAAGGAGTTGAAAAATTCATCATAAAAGGGGGAAAGCTGGACCACTCGGGTCATCTCAACCGAGATGCTGACCACCGCCGGCTCAACCTTCTCCGCAGCGAGAACGATGGCGTTTCTCCTCGTCGTAGAGATGGATGCCTGTCCCCTTTCCCCTTCAAAACTCCCTGAAAGCATAAGCCCAAAAAGGAGAATGACCAGAGGGAGCCAGATGAATCTTTCCCTTCTTTTGGCATCTAATCTTTTCACTTTCATTACCCTCCTTTTTATATATCCAACACCGGTTTCCCCTTACCCAAGGGGAAAGCCGATTTGATGAGGGAAGTAACGAACCCCTTGGCTTCGAAAACCGCCTCTTTAATGGAAAAATCCTTAGCGAGAAAGTAGGATAAGGCAGCAGAAAAAGCACAGCCCGTCCCATGGGGAGAAGAGGAAAGTTTCGGGGAGGTGATGGTATCGCTCCTTTCCCCATCGAAGATTAGGTCAAGCGCCTCACCTGGGAAATGCCCCCCGGTAATGACCACAAAGCGGGGACCAAGGTCCTTTATTCTCCTTGCTGCCTTGAGCATTGAAGGATAATCGGAGATCTTGACCCCAGAAAGCGCCTCCGCCTCGGGGATATTCGGCGTCACCACATAGGCAAGAGGGAGAAGATCAGACTTAAAAAGAGAAAGGGCTGAAGAGGGAAGAAGCTCTCCTCCAGAGGAGGCGTGAAGGACGGGATCCACCACCAACTTGGGCACCGGGTGGGCTGTGAGGAAAGAGACGATTGCACAAAGGAGTTCCTCCCCTCCTACCATCCCCACCTTTCCCCCATCTATCCTCAGATCGGAGGCGATGGCTTCAAGCTCTCTTTCAACCGTCTCTTTGGGAAGGGGAAAAAAGCCGAAAACGCCTTTCGTGTTCTGGTAGGTGATGGCGGTTATCGCTCCGATCCCGTAAGCTCCCAGCCGGTTAAAAACCCGAATATCCAAACTCACCCCAGCGCCTGACACAGGGTCAAAACCAGCAATTGTGAGCAGGTTCAGCTTCATAAAATCACCTTTATCATTGGCGACGCTTAAGATAATAAACCTCCGAAACGCCGAGGAGGAAGAGAAGGATGCCCAACCCGGATACCGCTCCCCGGAAAAAGGGGTTTAGATATACCGGGGAAAGGGGAGGAAAAACGAAGAGAAAATAATTCCTCTGCCAGATCCCGGTCCAGGGGGCGATTATCAGGAAGATACCTACATCGAAGCAATAAAGAACATAAAAGACAAAATTGAAAAGGGTAAAGAATCTCCTTCTTGATCCCATCGAATAAAATTTTACCACGAGTAAGAGGGTATGTTAAGATACCGATGGGAAATTGAAGATGAAAAGAGGAATCTACTTATTACCGTTCATTCTTGCTCTATTCCTTCCAAGAGAAGAGGGGAGCGATATAGTCTACCGGATCCAGGCGAAGTACGAGGCGATGAACAGCCTCTCCGCCCGTTTCAGCCAAACACTAATCAATAAAACCTACGATAAGAAGCTCATTGAACGAGGAAGACTCTACATCAAAAAACCGGGCAAGATGCGCTGGGAGTATGAAAAGCCGGAGAAAAAGCTGTTCATCTCCGATGGGAAGAAGATCTACTGGTATCTGGTGGAAGATAACGAGGTTCAGATAATGGACTTCTCGACGGAGAACCCGAAGAAAACCCCTATCCTCTTCTTGATGGGAAAGGGGAACCTCCTCCGCGATTTCACCGTCATCGAGGTAGAGCTGAAAAAACCGATCGATAAGGATAGCTATCAACTGAAGCTGGTTCCCAAGGATGAGGAGGACTTCGAATATCTACTCCTCGAGGTGGAAAGAAAAAGGGCGCTGATCGAGCGGATGATAATCGTCGATCAGCTGGGAAATATCACCGACTTCATCTTCTCCGATATAAAGGAAAACCCGAAACTCCCCGATTCCCTTTTTGCCTTCACCATCCCCAAAGGGGCTGAGGTCTACCGGGTAAGGGGGAAGGGAGAATAAAGCAGGGTATAAGATGTTCAAAGCGAAGCGGGCGATTTTCCTCACCCTCGTTGTAAGCATACTCTCTGCCTTCCTCCTCGTTTCCTCGGACGAGAAGGAAGGGCACCCGGTGATAATCACCGGGATGGTGAAGGACGAGGCAGGAAAACCGCTTCCTCGGATGCCGGTAGTCCTCGTTCTTGAAAGGGTGAGGTTCAAAGGTAGAGGGATACCTCCTGAGGTAGTGGAAGAAAAAACCATATCCACCACCACTGACGGGGATGGGTTCTACCGATTAGCGGCGATCATCGAGCCAAAATTCAATCGTATCCTCCTTCGGTTCTACTCGGAGCAGGGGTTCGACAAAGTGCGCTACGCCATCCCGAAGGAGATGAATATAACCTGGAGGGCGAAAAGGAGATCCGAGCTAAGATTAGACAAGGTAATCAAGGAGAACCCCCTATGGGAGAAGGTAAAAGTACTCATCGCCCGCTATGGCTATCGGTCTCCAAAGGGAAGGGTACTCCGTACCCGAGGACTACCCGATAAGACGGAAAAGGGAAACCGAGGAAAATGCGAGCTCTGGTGGTATTATGAAGAGGGGGTATGTTATCGTTTTCGCGGGGAGAAACTCGAGCGGGTATTCAAGTTCAACCCAATAAAAAAGGAAGGACCACCAAAACCGAAGGAGAAAGGGGAAAGTGAAGTTCTCTAAAATAGAGAAGCTCGCCTCTCCTGAGCTCGAAGAGGCGGAGAGGATAATCAGGAAGATGCTAAGCGAGGAGGGAGGAGTCCTCCATCGACTGGGAGTGGATGCTTATTCCGAAAAAAGGAAAAGAGCCCGCCCCCTAACCCTTATCCTAACCGGAAAGAGTCTCGGATATAATAGGGGAAAGCTTTCCCACTACGGGGCGGTGGTAGAGCTCATCCACACCTCTACCTTGGTGCACGACGATATAATCGATAAAGCGGAGCTCCGGCGAGGAAAGCCCACCCTGAACAGGAAATGGGGTGATGAGCTTTCCCTCCTTTTCGGCGATCAATTATTCCTTCGCGCCCTTCGCTTAGCCCTCGAGATAGGAGGGAAAGATATAACCTCCCTCATACTTAAAGGAACCCTCGAGATGATCGAAGGGGAAGCAGAGGAGAAAATCAGGGCTGGCGACCTCGCCCTCTCCGAGGAGGAATATTTGAAAACGGTGCGAAAGAAAACCGGGGCTTTATTCTCCCTCTCGGCGGAGATCGGCACCGTCCTCGGGGGAGGGGATGATGAAATGAGAAAAGCTGCTTCGGAATTCGGCTACCTCTTCGGGACCGCTTTCCAGATAGCGGATGATATCCTTAATCTTACCAAAAACGATGATGAGCTCACAAAATCGGCGGGAAACGATCTCCCTCAGGGAAAGATCACCCTCCCTGTCATCTACCTTCTTGAGGAAGGGGGAAAAGAAGAAAGAAAGCTCATAGAAAACATTGTAAAGGAGAAAACCTATTCCTCAGTAACCAGGGAGGAGGTGATTGATGCTCTCTCCCCTGTCGCCCTGAACAGGGCATACCGGAAAGCCTACGAGCTTGTCGAGAGGGCTAACGAAAAGCTGGAAGCGGTTCTTCCCCGATCAGAGGAAAGGGAAGCCCTCTATGAGCTCACTTTTCTTATGATAGAAAGGGCGAAGGTGGGGTAAACCACCTCTAATAGTTGAGGAGGAACAATATGAACTACGGAGAGAAGATCATCGAATTAAGAAAAAAGATGAGGGAAAAACATCCCCTTATCCATCACATTACCAACTTTGTGGTAATGCACAGCACCGCAAACGGCACCATCGCCATTGGCGCCTCCCCGGTGATGGCTCATAGCCAGGACGAAGTGGAGGAGATGACCTCATTCGCTTCTGCTCTCGTCTTAAACATCGGCACCCTCACCAAGGAGTGGATCGATGCAATGATCCTGGCAGGGAGAAAGGCGAACGAGCGAGGGATTCCCGTGGTCCTCGATCCGGTGGGTGCTGGAGCGACCAGCCTCCGCACAGACGAGGCGAAACGGATACTCGATGCAGTCAAAGTTTCGGTTATCCGGGGAAACCCAGCCGAGGTAGCCACATTGGCTGGGGAAAAAGCGGCGATACAAGGGGTCGATTCCCTCCAGGAGGCAGACGAGGTGAAACACCTTGCCCCAAAACTCGCCCGCAAGCTATCTTCAGTGGTAGCCATCACGGGAAAGACCGATTTCATAACCGATGGTGAAGTTCTTATCGCCTGTGATAATGGGGACCCTATGCTCCGGCTGGTGACGGGAACCGGCTGTCTCGCTACCACCGCCATCGCTTGTTTCTCTACTATCTCCCCCGATCCCGTCATCGCCTCTGCAGCGGGTCTTTCCTATTTCGGTCTTGCCGGAGAAAAAGCGGCAAAAAGGGCGAAATCGCCGGGTAGCTTCGAGGTGGCTCTTCTTGATTCCCTCTACGACCTCACCGATGAGGAGATAAAGGAGGGGGTGAAACTCAAATATGAGAAAGCGGTTTGATCTATCGCTCTATGTGATAACCGACCGCAGGCTCTCCCTGGGGAGAAGCTCCGAGGAGATAGTAGAAAGGGCGATAGCCGGTGGCGCCACCGTCATCCAGCTGAGGGAGAAGGAACTCTCCGACCGCCAGTTATACGAGGAGGGACTTAGAATAAAGGAGATAATAGGGACAAGGGATGTCCTCTTCGTCGTGAACGATCGGGTTGACCTCGCCCTCGCCCTCGATGCCGATGGGGTCCATCTGGGGCAGGATGACCTTCCCCTTGCAGTAGCACGACGGCTTTTAGGGGAGAACCGGATAATCGGGGTTTCGGTTCAAACACCTGAGGAGGCGCAAGAAGCAGAAAGAGAAGGAGCGGATTACTTAGCTGCCTCAGGCGTCTTTCCCACCACCACCAAACCAGATGTAGGAGCGGTCCTCGGCATCCCCGGGTTAAAGAGGATCAGGGAAGCGACCTCCCTCCCTCTGGTAGCTATAGGGGGGATAAACTTGGCTAATGTGAAGGAAGTGATCGGGGCTGGTGCCGATGGTATCGCGGTCGTCTCGGCGGTAACCACCGCTTCCGATGTTACCGCTCGGTGTCGCGAGCTTCTCTCCTTGGTGAAGAGAGCAAAGGAGGAGAGGGTGGAGAGTTGAGGAAGAAAATCGCTCTCCTTCTGGTAATAGCGGGAGTAGGAGGTGCCTTCCTCCTCTCGTTCTTAAGCCTTGAGGAAGTAAAGAAGAAAGAAGGAAGAACACCCCTCCAAGCAAGAACCATCTCCTCGATAAAGGAAAGCCTCCATCAGAAACTGAGAAGGAAGAGGATAATCCTCAAAAACGGCGAGGTGAGCTATAAAAGGATGATCTTAACCCCAGCTGAACTTTCCCTTTTCATAGAAGAGAACTACGGAGATCAGATACCACCGGAGATAAGGTGGTGGAAGCTCGATGCCAAAGGAAACCTCGTGATCCTCTCCGGCGAGGGATCCCTGGCTAAGGCAAAGAAGGACCTTTCTCCTGCTTTGAGGAAGGCGCTTCCCGATGAGCTTATGTTCGAAGTGAGATTCTACCTCGTGGGGGAGAAAGGAATAGGAAAGATAAAGATAAAATCGTTCAGCCTGGCTGGGCTTCCCCTTCCTGTATCCTTAGCTTTGAGGATCTTATCCTCTATCTCCCCCGAAGATAGAAAAAGACTTGAACAGGGGTTCCTCCTCCCCCCCGGCTTCCGCAAAATAAGGGTGGAGAAGGGGCTGTTCATCATCAACCCCTAAAATCGAGTTTATCCCCAAATAGAGCCCTAAGATTATCCTCGATCGCTGAGGTGAGTTTAGAGAGAGGAACACCCTTTATCTCCGCTGCCATCTCGTAGGTAAAGCGGATATAGGCGGGCTCGTTCCTCTTACCCCTTCTTGGAGAAGGGGTAAGGTAAGGGGCGTCCGTCTCGAGGAAGAGAGAGGAAAGGGGAAGCTTTGCCACCATCTCCCTCAAGCGAACCGCCTTGGGATAGGTGATGTTTCCGGCAAAGGAGATAAAAAAGCCGAGCGTAAGTGCAGTGTAAGCAGCAGAAAGGGGACCGGGAAAACAGTGAAGAATGCCCTTCCCTCCCACCTCTTCGATCACCTTGAGGACATCATCGATCGACTCCCGGGAATGGACGATGACGGGAAGATCGACCTCCTTCGCAAGTAAAAGAAGTCGGCGGAAGACCCTCTTTTGATCCTCCGGCGGGGAATAATTGCGATAGTAATCGAGCCCGATCTCTCCGATGGCTATGACCTTCTTCCGTGAAGAAAGACGCTCGATGAGGGCGAAATCCTCATCGGAAGCTTTCTTCGCATCGTGAGGGTGGATCCCCACCGCAGCGTAAACAAAAGGATGAGCCTCCGCCAGGGAAACCGCTTTTTCCGAGCTTTCCCCATCCACCCCAGCGGTGAGGATGAAACCCACTCCCTCCTTCTCCGCTCGGGCTATTACCTCCTCGAGGTCGGAGGTGAACTCCGGAGAGTCAAGATGGGTATGGATATCGATGAACATTTACGGAAAGACCTACCTCACCGGAGCACCCGCTGGCACATCTTCCTCGAAGGTGGCGATGATTGGGCGCCCATCGACATCAGCAGCAAGGATCATTCCCTGGGATTCCACCCCGAGGAGCCGGGCAGGCTTGAGATTGGCAACCACGATAACGCATTTGCCGAGAAGCTCCTCCGGCTGATAATAACCAGCGATGCCGGCGACCACGGTGCGCTTCTCCCTTCCTATATCCACCACCAGCTTAAGGAGCTTCTTCGACCCCTCAACCTTCTCCACCTCAAGCACCTTGCCCACGGTTAACCCCATCTTATTGAATTCATCTATGGTAACCTCAACCTTCTCCTCGTTTCCCATCTTCTCCTCCTTAAAACTATGTATTTCTCTTTATTCCGCTCTTTGTCCTGAGAAGGGCAAGCGCCTCCTCCCTGGTAGCTCTGTCCGTCCGGAACGCCCCTCGCACAGCAGAGGTAACCACCACCGAACCCGGTTTCTTGACCCCACGCATCGTCATACAGAGGTGTTCCGCCTCTATCACCACCATCACCCCCATAGGCTTTATCGTCTGGTCGATGAGATCGGCAAGCTCGGTAGTAAGCCGTTCCTGGATCTGGGGTCTCTTGGAGAGGGTCTCAAGCACCCGGGATAGTTTGCTTATCCCCACTATCCTCCCCTCCTGGGGGATGTAAGCGATATTAGCGATTCCGATAAAGGGGAGGAGATGGTGCTCGCAGATGGAGTACATCGGGATATCCTTGAGTATGACCATCTCGTCGTAGGTCTCTCCCTCGATCACCTTGAGGTTGGACGCAGGGTCCTTCCCCACTCCAGCGAAGATCTCCTCGCACATCCGGGCAATCCGGCCAGGGGTCTCGCGAAGGCCAGGTCGATCCGGGTCCTCACCTATTCCCTCGAGGATGAGGCGCACCCCTTTCTTGATCTTTTCGTGATCCATCACTTCACCCTTTAGCTTAATCCATCCAAGAAAGATTTAATCGCCGCCTGTTGCACCAATTTAAGCGGCACCTTTTTCGCTTTAGCTATCCTCCGGCAATCCTCGTATTCGGGGGCGAAGTTGACCACCTTGCCGGAGAAACGAGACACCTTTACCCTCACCTCCCCATAAGGGGTGGAAACAGGGACCTCCTCCCGGGTGAGCTTCCGCCGTAAGACAGGATATGTGCGAAGTCCGATGGTGGTCGTCTCCTCAAAGATGAGCCGGGAGAGTTCCTCCACCTTATCGAGCGGAGATATTACCGAGAGGAGTACCCCAGGGCGGGACTTCTTCATCACTATCGGCTGAAGATAGGCATCGAGCGCCCCGGCATCAAGTAATCGCTCGATCATCCAGCCGGAGAGTTGAGGGCTCATATCGTCTATATTCGCCTCGATAACCACTGTTTCCTCAAAGTAAGTGGTCCCCTCCTCATATTCGCCAAGAAAAAGCCTAAGGAGATTGGGGATGCCAGCCACCTCCTTGCTCCCTGCCCCATAGCCTACCTGTATAAGCCGCATCTTAGGGATGGGTTCAAACCGCTTAACATAGGTAGTAAGGATGGCGGCACCGGTGGGAGTGGTGAGTTCCCCATCGCCCATAGAGAAGATAGGAACCCCTTGAAGCAAGACGGAGACAGCAGGAGAAGGGACCGGAAGTCGTCCGTGAGCGGTATCGACAAATCCGCTTCCCGCATTAACTGGCGAGGAGGTGAACCCTAAAACTTCAAGATAATCGAAGCCAATCGCCGCACCCACGATATCGATCATCGTATCGATATCACCGAGCTCGTGAAAATGGACCTTCTCCTCATCCTTCTTGTGAACCTCTGCCTCAGCAGAAGAAAGACGAGAGAGTGTCTCGATCGCCTTCTCCTTCACCTCTGGTTTAAGCTTGCTTTCCTCGATCGCCTGCTTCATCTCCGAAGGGCGACGAAAGACTGCCTTCTCCTTCGCTTCGATAACCACTCTCACCCCAGCGATGTGAGAACGGGATACCATTTCCCTTCTTATCTGAAACTGGGGGAGGGGGAGCTTCTTCAACTCCTCTTTAAGGAGTTCTTCGGGGAGTCCAAGACTGAGAAGAGCGCCAAGGACCATATCCCCGCTTATTCCGGAGAAACAATCAAAGTAGATCACTCGCATCATAAACCCCGATCGGTTTAATAACCTGTTATATTACTCAGGGGGGGAAACGGTGTCAAGGAAATTTGCCCCAGGGTTAAAAAGATATGGAAAATTGTCCCTTTTTTTAAGTACAATAAAGAATCTAGGAGGTGAACAATGGCTTGGGGTAAAGAAGAGGAAATGGGGGTATCAATCTTCGAACTCCTGATAACCCTTGGCATAATAACCCTCATTGCCTTAATCGCTATCCCTGCCCTTATGGACGCTCATCAACGAGCGATCCAGAAAGAAACAATGGCTAATATGAAGACTATCGCCTCTGCTTTAGGAAGCTATATGGTAGATTGCAATCATTACCCCATTAATTTGTCCCTCCTCACTCCTAAGTATATCAAACACCTGCCCCAGAGCGATGGCTGGGGACATCCTTGGGTTTATGATGTATTTGGGGGTTATTCCAACTATAGCCTATCAAGCGGAGGGAGGGATGGCGGAGGGCACGCCACTAAAACCGGTCCTACCACAAACTTCAATGATTCTATTACCATAGTAAATGGGATATTCGTAGCCTATCCTGAGGGAACCCAAACAGATTAAAAGATTATAGTGAACCCGCCCTTTATTCTTCTTGGTTTTCCCCAGGGGATGATCCTATCGAGGGTGAAGAAGCAGGGGGTTTGGTCATTGAGCAGGTTATTGAGCACGAGGAAGAACTGCCATCTCCCCTCCCCGGACGGGGGAATATCCTGAACCAGCTTCAGGTCGAGCCTCGAGGGAAGATCCACCCCCCCCTCATCAAGAAAGAGCGGGGTCAGGTTCAGCAAATACTTCGCCTCAAAACTCGTCCCCGTCTTCTTTATCACCCCCTCAAACGAGGTCACTAAATCATGGGCTAACTGATAGGATAAAACCTCACCACCTGAGGAAAGGGAGGATAAAAGCCGAAATCCATCCCCCTCGCCCAAAACCTCCTCATAACTGTAACGAACTCGACCCCGAAATGAACCCAAAAACCTCTTGGCAAATCCAAGC
>Ga0190338_1000006_pt1 | contig 75391 bp, 64 predicted proteins | sample 4872041112_MG_FD_163434 | JGI IMG/M metagenome (GOLD analysis project Ga0190338, IMG submission 163434) | Hydrothermal vent sediment bacterial communities from Southern Trench, Guaymas Basin, Mexico - 4872-04-11-12_MG | ecosystem: Environmental > Aquatic > Marine > Hydrothermal vents > Sediment ... | reverse complement strand
GAAGAAAGGCAACATATCGGGGGGGGTTGAGGGTTTACACCACCCTAGACAGCAAACTACAGCGGATAGCCAATAAGGCAGTGGAGGACGGTGTCCGAGCTCTCGACAAACGAGAGGGATTTCGGGGGGGATACCGGAATATCATCAAGGAAGGGCTCTCACCAAAGGAGTTTTGGCTTAAGGAATGGAACCGCCCATTGGTGAAAGGAAGGATCGTAAAGGGGTTAATACTCTCGGTAAAAGCCAATAAGGCACTAGTGAAGATAGGGCGGGATGAATTCCCCATAGGGAGGTATGAGGTAGTCTGGACCCACCACTCCGATCTCAGAAAACTGTTTAAACCCGGCGATCTCGTTCCCTTCCGAATAGAGGATGTATCCGCTAAAGGGAAGATTCGCCTTTCCTTGGAGCAGGACCCGTTGGTAAATGGAGCCTTGGTGGCAATAGAGGTTGGTACAGGAAGGATAAGGGCGATGGTGGGGGGAATAGATTTTGAGAAGAGCAAGTTTAACCGGGCGACCCAGGGGAAAAGGCAAACCGGTTCCGCATTTAAACCGTTTGTTTATGCAGCTGCTCTCGACTCTGGACTCACTGCAAGCACTACGGTATTCGATGAGCCAGCCACCTTCTACGATCCTTATACCAATGAACCATATGAGCCCTCGAATTATCACAATCGCTACTTCGGCGTAGTCACCCTTAGAGAAGCTCTGGAGAAATCGCTCAATGTGGCGACGATAAAGATAGAGTTGAAAGTGGGGGTGGATAAGGTGGTTAAATATGCCAAACGGTGCGGTATCACAGAGAATATCCAACCCTTTCTCTCAATAGGCTTGGGAAGCTTCGAAGTCACCCCCTTGGAGATGACCGCTGCCTATTCCGTTTTTCCCAATCAAGGGGTGTGGGTAGAGCCATACTTTATCGAAAAGATCACCGATACCGAGGGAAACATCCTCTATACCCATACTCCTAAAACAAAACAAGCCCTCTCTGCGGATACTGCCTTCCTCACCCATAAACTCCTCGAGGGGGTGGTTCTAAGAGGAACAGCTGCGGCAGCTGCTTCTCTCGGTCTGCCCTTAGCTGGAAAAACAGGAACTACTAACGATTATACCGATGCCTGGTTCATCGGATATTCCCCAAACCTCGTCTGTGGGGTCTGGGTAGGCTTCGACGAAAAGAAAACCTTAGGACCTAATGAAAGCGGAGCTCGAGCCGCTCTTCCCATATGGATGGAATTTATGAAAAACGCCTTGGTAGGAAAACCGATAGGCAATTTCAGCATTCCCCCGGGGATCGTATTCCGACGGATCGATCGAAGAACGGGTCTTCTTGCCACCCCGCTCTGTCCTCCTCAGGACATCATCCTCGAAGCCTACCGCGAGGGAACGGAACCCGTAAAATTCTGCGGTGAGGAATATCATAGGAATCTCAAACTTCCTTACTACCTCCAGGAGAAATTGGTCGATATCTATTAGCTCCTTTTCCTTGCCAAAAGCTTGAGATAACTCTGAATGAAGGGATCGATATCGCCATCAAGCACCCGGGTAGCATCACCTATCTCAAGACCGGTGCGATGGTCCTTTATCATCTGGTAGGGATGAAGGACATAGGAACGGATCTGACTCCCAAAGGAGATATCCTTCTTACCTTTTTCCAACTTCTCCTTCTCCTTCAATTTCTCTTGCCGTGCCCGTTCATAAAGTCTCGCTTTCAACACCTTCAAAGCGAAGGCTTTATTTTGATGCTGGGAGCGCTCATTTTGACATTGAACTACTATTCCTGTTGGAAGATGGGTAATCCTCACCGCAGAATCGGTGACATTTACATGTTGCCCCCCATGCCCACTTGCCCGGAAGGTCTCTATTTTTAAATCCTTTTCGTTTATTTCAATCTTTATCTCTTCATCGAGCTCGGGATATACGAATACCGAGGCAAAGGAAGTATGCCTCCGCCGAGAAGCATCAAAGGGAGAAATCCTCACCAATCGATGGACACCGGATTCCCCCTTTAGGTAACCATAGGCATAACGCCCTTTTATGCTCACGGTAGCGCTTTTTAAACCCGCTTCCTCACCGGGAAGGTAATCCATCACCTTTGCCTCGAACCCTCTCCGCTCCGCCCAGCGAAGGTACATCCGAAGAAGCATCGATGCCCAATCTTGGGACTCCGTGCCCCCTGCCCCAGGATGGATGGTTAGGATGGCGTTATTCTCATCGTTCTCCTCGTTCAGGATAAGATTTATCTCCGCCTGATTCAGTTCCTCTTCGAGCACCTTGAGACGCTCTTCGATATCCTCGGTCACCTCCTCTCCTTCATCTGCCAGCTCCAGCATAACCTCTATCTCACCAATCAGATCATTCAGCTTGCGAGCAACATCCAACCTTTCCTCAAGCTGCTTCTTCTCCTTCAAGAGCCGCACCGCCTCCTCTTTATTATTCCATATCTCTCTGACGAGCAACTTGTCCTGAAGGGCGTTTATCCTTCTTCCAAGCTCATCTTGGTCAAAGATAGCCTCCAAGTTCCTCTGTCTTCCTCTTAAGCTCAGCGAATCTTTGTTTTAGATCATCGATAAGCACTTTTATCCTCCTTTCTCTTCAAGGAATAGATGAGAACAAATATCACCATAAAAAGAGAACAAAGGGGAAGAACATCCCCATATCCAACATAGAATGTGGTATATGTTGAGGGGGCTATTTCACCTATAACCAACGCCTTTTTGAAGATGGGGGTCTGCTTTATGATCCTCCCATAAGGATCTATTATCCCACTTATCCCTGTATTGGCTGCCCGAGCAACAAAACGACGGCACTCAATCGCCCGAAAAACAGCGGTAATGAAGTGCTGATAAGGTGCTGAAGTCCTCCCAAACCAGGCATCATTAGTTATGGTAACGATGAACTCCGCTCCCTCCTTCACAAAGGAGCGGACCAGATTGGGAAATATGATCTCAAAACAGATGGGAACGGCAAAACGATGCCCCTTAACCTCGAGAAGGGTCAACCTCTCTCCCGGAGAGAAATCGGAAACCTCAGCGGTGAGCTTACCCGCAAAGAAAAAGAGCCTTTTCTTAGGCACATATTCCCCAAAGGGAACGAGATGCACCTTATCGTATCTTCCCACCACCTCTCCTTCGGGGTTGATCAAAAAGGCGGAATTATAATATCTCTTCTTCCCCTCTTTTCCCCTCACATCAACGCTCCCGAAGAGGAAAAATGCATTGTAACGCCTCGCTTCATCCCGCATAAGCCGATTGAACACCGGAGAGGTGCTAAAGTTCAAGGGGATATTGGACTCGGGCCAGATGATAAACTCACTACCAAAACGAGCGGCACGGGCAGTAAGAGCAAGGTGAACCCGGGCAAGCTCCTCAACATAGGCTCCGCTCAGGAGTTTATCCTGTTCCGCATTTCCCTGAACTAAAGCGATCCTTATCCTCTCAGGAGAAGCAAAAACCGTCTTCAACCTGACAGCCCCATAGATAAGGACAATAATAATAAGAATAGCCGTCCCAACCAAAAGGGCGAAATATCTCTTACTCCTAAACCTTCTCAGAAGGGAAAGGGATAGTACCCCGTTGACCAATACAATAAGGAAAGAAACCCCATATGCGCCGAAGATATCTGAAATCTGTATCAGATGGAGAAAACGATACTGAGAATGGGCGAGCAATATCCAGGGAAAACCGGTTACGATGTAATTCCGCAGATATTCAAACCCTACCCAAACAAAGGGAGCGATCAGAAACACCCACTCTCCCAACCTTCTCCCGATAAAGGAAAAGATAAGGGCAAAAAATGCCCAATAAGCGGCGAGATAGAGAACGAGGATCAACATTATCAAAATACCCACGCTCTGGGGAAGTCTTCCATAATGGGTCATAACCGGAGCAAGCCAATAAACGCTAAGAAGATAGCTCACCCCTCCTCCGGCTAAAGCAGCAAAGAAAGCCCGTTTCGGAGGGGTAAACCAACCCATAACGAGAAGAGGAACGAGAGAAAACCAGGCAAGCCAACCAAGGTTGAACCGGGGGAAGGAGAAAGCCACCAGAACCCCACTTAACCCGGAAAGCAATAAAGCATAGATAATAGATAACTTCTTCCGCATCTTTCCTTGCATAGGAGACAAAAAATAACCATCGGCTTCAGAGAGCTTGCCGATGGCGTTATCTCAAGAGGTAGCTACTATCCAGGCGTCTTTAAACCCCTCCTTTATCCTCAGCGTATCTCTAAGGGAAATAGCCTCTATCCGGTTTTTGAATCTACCCACCCGAACCTTGTACACCCTCCTCCCTTTTTCTTCAACCATCTTCACAAAGGCGGAATACCCCTTTCTCTTGAGCCTATCCCTCAAAGAAAGTGCCTCCCGTTTCGAACGGGTGGAAGCAACCTGGACCGCATAATACCTCTTTTTAACCTTCGGTTTCGAAGGAGCAAGGGATGGCTTTTCCTCTTTTTTCGCTGGTGACTGAGGCTTTCCCCCAGGAGTAACGGTTTTTCCCGCTTTCTTCCCTTCCATCAACTTGAAATAGCCAAACTCTTTTGTCTTTTTGGGCTCTTCTTTTTTAGGAAGGGCAACAACCGAGGGAGGGGGGATCTCCTTAGTCTCCAATTTCTGCGCCTTCGAGGCTATCTTATTCGCCTCAGCCTCCAAACGAGCAGCATCCCTCCCCACCTTTACCCCCACGAGAAAGAACACACCACAGATGACAACCGCCAAGAAAAAGAGGAAGATCAGCTGTTTGTTATCTAATTGGATCTCATAATAATCCTTCTTCTCTTCCTCCACCTTATTCACCTCCAGTTTTTCTCATTCCTCAGCGATTATTATCGCCGCTTTCTTCTCCTTCTTCGCTTTAAACATTGCCTGATCCGCCTTATTTACCAGGCTCTTTTTGGTGAGTCCATGGCGGGGATAGCTGGCTATGCCAAAGGCGGCTGTGATGTATGTGGGCTTTGTCCCGGGAAAAACAAAAGGGGTACTCTCGAGACTATCCTTTATCCTTTCAGCAGCTCGAAAGGCACCTTCTGCTGCAGTGCCCGGAAGGACAACACAGAACTCATCTCCCCCATACCTCACTACCCGGTCTATACTCCTTACCTCCCTTATTATCCGCGATGCCACTGCACCGAGCATCCTGCTCCCAATAGCATGACCATAGAGCTCGTTAACCCTTTTGAAATTGTTCAAATCGATAAATATTATCGAAAGAACTAACCCGTAACGCTCACAACGGCTTATCTCTTCCTCTATATAGCGTTCAAAAAATCTCCGATTATAGGCGTTAGTAACATCATCCTTGATAACCAGCTCGTTCGTTCGGCTGAGGGCGAGCGAATTCTTAAACGCCCGGGCGAGATCAGGAACCACCTTTGACATCCGGGCAAGTCTTTCCGGATCAAACTCCTTTTCCTTCGCCAACTTGGCTAAAACTACCCCCCCAAGCTTCTCCTCATCGACAAGAAACGGTACGAAGAGGACTGAAGTAACCTCCTCCGCAAATATCCCCTTCTCAAACAACCGCTTTCCTCTCACCAACTTTATCTCATCCTTGTTGAGAAGTTCCTTTATCCGCTTACTTTCTATCAAAGAAGAAAGATATTCCACATCATCAGTAAGTACTCCCTGCCAACCCTTTAATGCATACTTCCCCTTCTCCTTATCGAAAAGCGCCAATAATCCACCCTCCGCTTGAGCAAGCTCTACTAAGAATCTCAAGATCTCAACTGCCAGCTCATCGAGATCCGGAATTAGTGCAAGCTCCTTCGTCCTCTTGAAAAGTTCTACTTCCTCCCTGAGCTTGTTGATCTCAGATGTCAGATCAGCTTCCTTCCTCAGCTGGAGGGTTATCAAAGGTAAAATCTTCTCTACCAGATCAACCTCTAATATAAGTCGGGCTTCTCTCTTTACCGCCACCCCCTCCCCATCAACAACCACTATCTTGAGGGCAGAGGGAAGCCTTCTCTCGAGCTGGGAGAAAAACCCTCCCTTCTCCGGAAAAGAGCCAAGAACCAACTGGTAAGAATTTTCACTAATAAGCACCAACGCCTCATCAACCCCAGCCACTCCATCTACATAATATCCCTCCTTTTTCAGGAGAGAACTTAACCTCTCCCGAGAGTTCTGATTTGGGTGGATTACCAGCGCCTTCTCCGGAGGCATTTTTATTAACCTGCTTTTTCTCCCTCTGCCTTCTCGGGCTTCAAAAATGCCTTCATCAGGTCGATAGGTACAGGGAAGAGAATGGTAGAGTTCTTCTCGGTTGCTATCTCGGTAAGGGTCTGGAGAAATCTAAGCTGGATGGTAACCGGGTTCTGGCTAATCACATCCGCCGCCTTCGCCAAGGTGGCAGAAGCCCTGTACTCCCCTTCTGCATGGATTATCTTCGCCCTCTTTTCCCTCTCTGCTTCTGCCTGACGTGCCATCGCCCGCTGCATCTCTACCGGGAGGTCAACATGTTTCACCTCAACCATCGAGACCTTAATCCCCCAAGGATCGGTATGCTCATCGATTATCTGCTGCAGTTTAGAGTTTACCTTCTCCCGCTGGCTCAAAAGGTCATCAAGCTCCACCTCCCCAAGAACACTTCTCAAGGTGGTTTGAGAAAGCTGGGAGGTGGCGTACATATAGTTTTCCACCTCGATTACCGCCTTCTTAGGATCAATAACTCGGTAATAGACCACCGCATTCACCTTCACCGATACATTATCCTTGGTTATCACATCCTGGGGAGGGACATCGTGAACCACCGTCCGAAGGCTCACTCGAACCATCCTATCTATAGGGGCGAAGACAAAAATGATCCCCGGACCTTTGGGCTTAGGAAGAACTCGCCCTAACCGGAAGATCACCGCTCGCTCGTACTCAGAGATCACCTTTATCGCCGAGAGGAAGTAGAGAACCAAGATAAAAATCAGAATACCTAAACCCATAATCCCCTCCTTGGGTTAAGTCAATCCTCTCTCGAGCCCTCATCTATCGGCTCGACCGAGAGAACCAAGCCCCTCATTCCTACCACTCTTACTTTCTCTCCTTTTTTTATCCTTTCTCCCGAGTATGCTCGCCAGATCTCGCCATGAATGAACACCGTGCCCTCAGGCGAGATGTCCGTCTTCGCTTCACCTATCTCACCTTGCAACCCCTCTGCTCCAGTAGCCACCGGCTTCCTATGAGCCCTGATGACCAACCGGAGGAGGAAGGTAACGATAAAGGCAACGGCAAGGGCGACTGGAATGATTAGAGAAAGCGGTATCCTCATCTCGGGGATAGGGGCTTTTATCAACATCAATGAGCCGAGTATCATAGAAATAATCCCAGCCACCGTAAGCATACCATAACTTACCACCTTCACTTCAAGGATAAAGAATATTAGAGCAAGAATGATAAGAAGAACACCAGCATAATTAACGGGGATGATCTGAAAAGCAAAGAAAGCGAGGATTAGGCAGATGGCACCAACTACCCCGGGGAAGACAAAACCAGGATGAACCAGCTCGAAGTAGATCCCAAGAACCCCAATAGCGAGGAGGATAAAGGTAATGAAAGGCTGAGAAATGGTACTTAAAAGCCGCTCTCTGGCATCCATCCTTATTACTTCCAACCTCGGATTGCCGAGGTGAAGAACTACCTCCTCACCGTTAAATTTCTTTATTCTCCTCCCATTGAGTTTCTTTAAGAGCTCACCCTCATTGTTGGCGATAAGATCGATCAAATGGGAGGATAAAGCCTCGTTAGCAGAGAAGGAGGCACTCTTTCTCACCGCCTTCTCCACTAATGAGAGGGGCCTTCCTCTTTTCTCTGCTATTCCCTTTATATAGGCTACCGCATCGTTTACTATCTTCGCCTCCATCTTTTTGTCTATCTTCACAAAGGGAAGAGCGCTAACCGGATGGGCTGCTCCGGTATTGGTGCCCGGCGCCATCACCGCGACATCGGCTGAGATTAGGATGAAAAAGCCAGCTGACGCTGCCCTCGCTCCACTCGGAGCAACAAATACCACCACCGGGACCTTGGCGTTTATTATCTTCAGAATAATGTCCCGCATCGCCTGATCGAGTCCTCCCGGGGTATTCAACCTGAGGATGAAAAGCGAAGCTCCTTCCTTCTCAGCGATATCGATAGCCCGAGAGACGAAGCCAGCGGTAACCGAATGGATATTATCGGAAAGCTCGGCTACCACCACCAATTGCGAGGCATAAAGAGAGGAAAGGAGCCCACTCGCCAAAAGAAGAAGGCAAATCATCATCAATTTTATGGCGAGCGGGCTCCTTCTCATACTCATCCCATTATTATACACTAAAAGCCCTGGGCAGAGACAGATCCGCCATCGTGGTCAATCCGGGCTCTGCTTCAACCACTCTGGGGATGGAGTTGATAAGCATCGCTACTGTTGCCGGATCGCCTGCAGTCCCACCACGGATCACCAAATCGATCGGCGGATTCCCCTTGACCAGAACCGAATCGTGGGGATCCTTCTCGCCCACATACATCCGAAGATCGAGATCGAGTTTAACCTTCCCGTCAACATACCCTACTACGGTATGCTTGATCCCAGCTACCTGCCCTTTCTTTACCTCGAGATACGGGGTTTTATAATCATCATCGGCGATCATCGGATCTATTTTCTCCTCGTATCTCTCTACCTCCCAGCCAAGACCATAAGCGATGAGAAGCATCGACTCTACCAACCCGATATGCCCCAGCCTCCCTTGGGAAACGAGCTTCCTGAATTCCTCCTCGCTCATTCCCGCACCGACCTTCTTCTGAAGGGGCAATCTCCGAGTAGCAGCATCGAGGAACCGTTCGATCTTGATGGATTCAACCTCGAGACAGACCCCGGTAGCCACCAAAGCGAGCGTATCCATCACAAAACCAGGGTTCACCCCAGTTCCGAGAACGGTAACTCCGTTCTTCTTCGCCAATTCATCGATCTTCTTCGATAGATCGGGCCAACGGCGGTAAGGATAAAGCAATTCCTCCGTAGTAGAGGTGATGTTGACCCCATGGTTCACCGCAACCTCTATCTGAGGATAGACCTTATCCACGAAGGAAAGGGTGGTAAGGAGGGCAATGTCGAGCTTAGTGCGGGAAAAGACCTCAGTCGGATCCGAAGAGACAGTCACCCCCACCTTCTCCGAAAGCCCTATAAGCTCACCTATATCCTTACCCACCTTCGCCTCGTCTATATCAATGGCACCTACCAACTCAAGGTTTTCCTTTGCAAGAACCACCTTTGCCGCTTCCAACCCAATGGGACCAAGACCATACTGAACAACTTTATATTTCTTCATAAGTGCTACCTCCTTAAAAATAATCGAAAAATTCCCTTCATATTATACCACAACCTTGCCCTTTTCTAATGTTTAACCAACTCCATCTCAGAAAGCCAAGTGAGGATTGTATCCCTAACCTCAGCAAGGGGAAAATTATGTCCTCGATCCAGCCACACTATCCTCTTCGGTTCATTTGCCCGGTTGTAAAGCTCCTCTACTCGGTTTTTCCTGAAGATGAGGTCCTTCCTCCCGTTTATCATCAGGAGAGGTCTTGGGCTGATCAGACCGATAAACTCCTCTGGCGCAGTCAGCTTTATCAGTTTCTCATTTCTTCTCTTAGAGAAGAACAAACGGCGAGAACGAACAGGCATAAGCGCACCACCCGAAATAAGCACTGCCCCCTTTATCCGTTCATCAACAGAAGCCAAAATGCAGGCGGGCGCTACCCCCATACTCCCTCCCATCACTACTACCCGAGCAGGGTCTACCTCGGGGAAGGTGGGAAGGAGATCGAGGGCATACCTCCCATCGAGAACCCAGTTCTTGATGATGAGGGCTCTTCCCTGCCTCGTTAACAATCTTCCCACTCCTTCCTTTTTCCTCCTCTCCTTAAAAGAGGGAGCCTCGATAGCCAAGATAGCGAAGTCGGGGAATACCTTAAATAAAGATATCGCTGCTGTCTTCGCCTCCTCCCGAGCCCGATGGTAATAAAGGATAAGGGGATAAGGAGGGGTCCCTTCTTTGGGAAGGACAAGCAAAGCGGGAACCTCCCTACCCTCGGCACCGGGATAAACGATCTTTATCCCCTTGAAAGCCTCCTCATCACAATAGAGCTCCTGTTTGAACTTGACCTCCTCCCGAGGAGTATAACTATAAAAGGACAACTTTTCCTCCTTTGTGAACTGAAGGGGAAAGACAAATCCTACCAAGATAAGAAAAAGAAGAGAAGAAAACAAAAATCCCTCTCTATCCATCTTTACTCTCCTTTAAATATAAACATTCAGCCCTCATCGGGCAGGGGGAACAACGCCCCTTTCGGCAATACCCCTTTCCCAATCGAATAAGGGCTGCCTCGAAATCGGCGAAGCGAAGGGAGACCTCCCCTCCTGGTGAGAAATACCCCCTGAGTTCAGAAAGAGCAACCTTTGGCTCCTCACTTTTTACCAAACCAAGTCGCTTCGCTGGGATTATCACAAGCTCATTAGGAGGGGGATCAGCCTTCTCCCAGATGTCGCGAAGCTCCCTTAGAAAAATGTAAGTTGTTGTCTTACCAATCCCTTTCCCTAAGGAGATTATCCTCCTCTCAAGGTCATCCGAATCCGTTGCCCTCCGATGAAGCTCATTCAGCTCACCCCTGTACTCCGCTATCAGCGATCCCATCACCTCAAGCAACTTGGTTGCGGTCTTAAAGTCGTAACGGACATAACCTCCCTCATCGAGTAGCCTGACCAACCCATCCCAACCGGTATCCAATATCGCCTGAGGAGTGATAACCCTCTTCTCCGCAAACACCCGGTAGGTATTCTTCGCTATCGTCTCCGATATCCTTGCGCCAAAGAGGATCGAAGCAAGAAACCAAGAGGAAAGGGCGGAGGAGGAGGCTGAGCGAAGATCAATCCCCAGTTCGGTGGAAAAACAGCCACCCAATCTCTCAACTAGGTACTTGATGAGGTCTTTCTTCGAAACCACGGTGATAAACTAACCCTTCCCACTCAATATCCTTTTCACCTCGGAAAGAGAATAGGTGTTCAGAACATCCTCTCTCTCCAACCAGCCGCGTCGGGCAACCGCCACCCCAAACCGAATGAAGGAAAGCTGGTCTAAATGATGGGCGTCGGTTCCGATGGCAAGCTTCACCCCGAGTTCCTTTGCTCGCCGGGAGTAGATATCATTGAGATCGAGCCGTTGATAGTAGGCGTTTATCTCGAGTATCTTGCCCAACCTCGCCGCTTCGGCTATTACCTCCTCGATATCCACCGCGTAGGGTTCCCGCTCCCCTATTATCCTCCCGGTGGGATGGGCTAAGATATCCACCTCAGGATGGCGAAGCGCCCTTATGATCCTCCTCGTCATCTCCTCACGGGATTGCTTGAATCCAGAGTGAACGGCGGCGATTACAACATCGAGCTTTGTAAGTACTTCGTCGGGGAAATCGAGGGTCCCGTCCATCCTTATATCGACCTCGGCACCAGCAAGCAGGGTTATCCCAGAAACCTCCTCGTTGACCCTTCTTATCTCCTCTATCTCATTTATCAGCATCTCCGGGGTCAATCCACCAGCGAACTTCATCGATTGGGAATGATCAGCGATAACCAGATATTCATAGCCGAGCTCCTTTGCCCTTTCCGCTATCTCCTTTATGCTGGCAGAACCGTCGGACCACTTTGAGTGAACATGGAAATCACCCCGCATCTCATCGTAGCCAACCACCTGAGGGAGTTTACCTTCATACGCCGCCTCTATCTCACCCCTATCCTCTCTGAGCTCCGGCGGTATAAAAGGAAGAGATAAGGCGGCATAAACCTCTTCTTCCTCCTTTCCCGCTATCTTCTCCTCACCTCGGAAGACACCATATTCGTTTATCTTCAGCCCTCTATCCTTGGCGATATTCCTCAGGTGGATGTTGTGCGCTTTCGAGCCAGTGAAATACTGGAGGGCAGCACCATAGGAATCTTCGGGAACTACCCTAAGATCTATCTGCATCCCCGAGGAGACGATTACGCTTCCCTTGGTAGTCCCGGAAGCGAGCACTTCCACTACCGGGGGAAGGCTTACAAAGGTATCTATTATCTCTTTAGGATCAGTTCCCGTAGCCAAAATATCGAGATCACCAACCGTCTCCCTCATTCGGCGAAGGCTACCTGCCGGCTCGATCTTGTTCAGTGTCTTACTTCTTTCCCTTAATAGAGAGATGATCTCCTCAACGAGGGGGAGAGCTTGTCCTAATATCTTCCGCCCTTTGCTCTCCCTTAATAGGCGAATACCGCGAAGGATGTTCTCCTCCTTTTTGGGACCCATCCCGAATAGCTCTCTCAACCTTCCCTCCTTCACTGCCTCTTCGAGGGCAGAGATGGTGCTGATGCCGAGCTTTTTATAAACAAGAGCCACTGTTTTAGGACCCATCCCCGGTATCTTCATCATCTCGATGAGTTCAGCAGGAACCCCCTCCTTCACCTCCTCATACTTGGCGATCCTTCCTGTCTCAAGGTATTCCTTTATCTTCTTGGCGATGCCGGAGCCGACCCCGGGGATCCCCTCCAGCTTACCCTCCTTAGCTATCTCGGCGACATCCTCCGAGAGGTCCTTGAGAACCCGTGCCACCTTCCGGTAAGCATTGACCTTGAACGGGTTTTCTCCCTTGAATTCAAGGATATCCGCCATCTTTTCGAAGATATCGGCTAACTCTCTATTCTTCATCTTTCTACCTTATATCCCACCTAAAAGAACCAATCTCATCTCCAACTCAAACCATCGCTTCGAGATTTCTAATTGAGAAAATTATACCGCTTCCCCAGAGATTGTTCAACAAACCCTAACATTCTTCTTGACAAACATCAAAGGCTATTTTAAGGTCAAAAGCGGGATATGTAATACATACTACATCCTTTAATCTTAACAATGTTTCAATAAAAATATGGGAATATCAAAAAAACAGAGAATATTAATTCTCTTTTCTCTTCTCATTCTTCTCTTCTTCCTCTCGTGCGGTACTACGAGAAAGCTAAGTTACACAGAGGACGAACTTGCTAAGCTGTTGAAAAAAAGGCTCTCTCCCGAAGAATATGAGGCAACCCCCATCCCCTTTGCCATCCCCGATGAACTGAAAACTTATGCCCGACTGCTCACCCACAACCTTCTCTATGATGAAATCAAAGCGGATGTTTTGGTAAAAGCGATCATCCAACAGGATAAGTTGAGCGTAAGATACAACAAATATAGAAGCCTGACCGCCATTGAAGTTCTGGTCACAGGTGAAGCGAACTGTATTGCTTACACCAATCTTTTCATTGGAATGGCAAGGGCGGCAGGGCTTAAAGCTTATTATGTCGATGTAACCGAGATAAGTAACCTGGAGCGTGAGGGAAAACTGGTGATCAATTCGGGACATATATGCGCTGGAGTAGACACCGATGGCGAGTTGCTCCTCATCGACTTCTCGGAATATAGCCGGAAGGAATACAGAACCTACCGGGTGATAGACGATCTCGAGGCAATGGCAAATTTTGAGAATAGCTTAGGGGTCATCATAAGCAGAAAGCCTGGCTACTATGAGCAAACCCCCATCCCAGATGATGAGATCCGCTACTTCGAAAAGGCAATAAAGATAAAGCCAGATTTTGCAAAAGCCTACAACAACCTTGGCATCGCCTATCAACGGAGAAGGAATTACGAGAAGGCGATCGAGATGTATAAAAAGGCGATATTCTTCAACCCCAACCTCCCTGCTCCTCACGCCAATTTGGGAAATGTATACGCTGCCTTAGAACGCTATCAAGAGGCGGAAAAGGAACTTAAACGGGCGATAGAGCTCAGAAAGACCGATCCCTATTTCTACTACAATTTAGGACTTGTTTATTACAACCAAAGGAACTATGAGAAGGCTCAAAAAGCCTTTGAAAAGAGTATAAGCTACTCCTCCAACTTCGCTGAAGCTCACAATATCTTGGGAGTTGTATATTATCAACTGGGAAACCTTAAATTGGCAAAAAGGGAATTCAGCCTCGCCCTCAAACTAAACCCTAAATTGGCTCAGGCGAAGATCTACCTTCGAAAGATAAAGGAAAAAGAAAGCGTTATTCCTTGATTACCAACGCTTCAACCACTCTTTTCACATTATTAACGCTTTCTGCTACTTCTACTGCCAATTTCTTCTGGTATTTGCTCTTTACCCTTCCTTCAAGGAACACCGTCCTCTTGAAGGTGCTTACCTTTATCTCTGCTCCCTCGAGCTCCTTATTCAAGGCGATGGCAGAACGAACATAGGCGGTGATAGCGGCATCATCTATTATCTCCCCCAAACTCCGCGTCGCCTCCGCTCTCTTCCTCAATTTAAGAGAGGGGTTTATCTTTATCTTACTTATCACCTTGGATACCTCAGGAACATTGGAAGCTATCCTCACCGCTACATTCTCAAGCCTTCTCGAGGGAAGTTCGCCCTTTAATACGACCACCCCATTTTCATCCGCATCTACCTCAATATCGAAAGGGGAAAACTCCTTATAAAGGGAGAGGGCAGCTTTAACGGAGAGGACCAATTTCGCTTCTTTAAGCTTAGCGCTTATTACTGTTTTAGCCTTCATCTCCTCCGCTTTACTACGAAGATGGGAAAGAAACCAATATCCTCCGACGAGTAAAACGAGAAAAGCAACGAATAAAAATAACCCCTTCTTCACTTCCCTATCTCCTTTAAAGCAGGATATAAGTGGCTATGGAAAAATAGATGAAGGAGCCGAGGATGTCAGTAGCGGTGGTGACAAAGGGACCACTTGCCACCGCTGGATCTGCACCAACTTTAGCCAAGATCAAGGGACCAAAGGAACCAACGATCGCCGCTACCACCATAGCCAAAAAGATCGATAGCCCTACGGCAATCGGAAGGACAACCGGTGAGGGAAACTGAAGCCTGGTGAAGAAACCAAGGAGAACCCCGTAAGTCAAGCCAAGCAACCCAGCTACTGAAATTTCTTTTATAACCACCCGAAACACATTGCGCAGATTTATCCTCCCCGTTGCCAGACCACGGACGATGATGGTAGAGGATTGGGTGGCGATATTTCCCCCCATCCCCATCACGATGGGGATGAAGGCGGCAAGGGAGATGATCTGACTCAGGGTAACCTGGAAAGAGTTGATCACATATCCCGCCACGATCTCGCCCAACCAGGGGACAAACAACCAGGGAAATTTGGAGAGAAAATTACCTAAGAAGGAGCGCCGAAGTATCGCCTCATCGCCGAGACCAGCGATCTTCAAGAAATCCTCAGTCGCCTCATCCCGGATGATGTCGATGACATCGTCCACCGTAACCACCCCGATGAGTTTGTTCTCATCGTCAACCACCGGTACTGCGAGGAAGTTATACCGAGCGACGATCCGGGCTACCTCCTCCTGGTCAGTATCTGGCCTTACACTTATTACATCTGGGGTCATAATATCCTTGAGCTGTTTATCAGGTGGGTTGAGAAGAAGGTTCCTAAGGGAGACCACGCCAAGCAGATGTTTATATTTGCTCACCACATAGAGGTAAAAGGCAACCTCAACATCCGCCGACTTCTGGACATGGGCAATAGCATCCCGAACCAGGGTGTCTTGTGGAAGAGCGAGGAAGTCGGTGCTCATAATTCGACCTGCAGTCTCCTCCTTGTAGCGGAGAAGCCCTTGCAGGTCCTCCGATTCCTGATCTCGCATCTGCTCCAGCACCTGCTCCGCTATATCCTCGGGAAGAGCCTCGATTATCGGGGCAGCATCGTCCGAAGGAAGTTCTTGAAGGATCTTGGTTATCTTACTGATCTCGAGATCGCCAAGGAGTTCAACCGCCATCTCCGGACTCACCTCACGGAGGATCTCCTCCACCATTTTCACATTGTGGTTCAACAGGATATCGAAAAGGAGCTTCCGCTCATAGCTGTTTAACTCAAGCATTATCCGGGCGATATCCGCTGAGTGAACCTTCTGCATCAGCTTGATTACCCGCTGAACCGCTCCTCGATGAAGAAGCTTCCGCAGTGGCTCGAGAATGTAAGCAATCCTCTCTAACTTGGCTATCATCGCCGCTTTTCCCCTTTATTATCAGGATAGCATATCTATCCTACCTAAGAAAGCAAAAACTCACCTTCCCCTTTTCGCGGTTATCAGTTCAAGAACCTCGCCTGCGTTATCAGCATGATCAGAGATCTCACAAAGAAACTTTGCCAAATTGGTAATATAAAACACCGTCAGCGATTTTGGGTCTTTAAGACCAAACAAAGCCTCAAAATAAGTGTAACGGAGGTGGTCTATTTCCTTTTCGATCTCGTCTATCCTTTGGGTCACCTTCTTTAACTCCGCTATCTCTTTTCTTCCAAAAGTTGACTCGATAAGCACCCTGAGCTCTGAAATCCCCTGATAGAGGTGGGATGAGATTTCCCTATTCTTATCTACGATCTGATGGAATATCTCCCCTATGTTCTTGGGTATTAGTTCTCGCTGTTCGAGCCTAAACAATAAGGCGATGTGTTTGTTGGCATCGAGGATGGCTTCCTGCTCCCTTAAAAGGGAAATGAGATCAGATCGTTCAATAGGAAGAAGGATGCTTTCTCCAGTTCTAGCCCTCACCTCTTCCTTTAACTTATCTCCCTCCTCTTCAACCTTAATCAGTTCCGCAATTCCCTTCTCCATCTCCTGGTAGGAACGGGAGAGAAACGCGTCGAATATGTCACAGATAATCTTCCCCGAAATCTCCATAAGTTTCGCATGATGGTAAAGAGGAGTAAATGGGGATTTGGCAAATGCCTTTCCTAAAATGGTGCTAAAGATCTTCATCTTCCCCCCCTAATAGATTATTGCCTTCAGAGATAGATAGATAATTATGGAGATCAAAGCAGCTATTGGTACAGTAAGAGACCACGATATTAATATATTTCTTATTACCTTCAAATTCAAAGCGGAAATGCCTCGAGCGAAGCCAACGCCAATAACTGAGCCCACAATGGTATGGGTGGTGGAGATGGGCAGTCCAAAATGGGTGGCAATAAGAACAGTAGTAGCACCTCCGAACTCGGCAGCAAACCCACGGGAGGGGGTTATCTCGGTTATCTTCCTCCCCACCGTCTGCATCACTCGCCATCCCCAGGTGGCGATGCCGAGGGCAATACCAGCCCCTCCTAAAAGCAGAAGCCAAAATGGAACATAGACCACCTTACCTAAGGCACCTCTTGTCGAGTAAGAAACAACCACCGACACAGGACCTACCGCGTTAGCAACATCGTTAGCCCCGTGGGTAAAGGCAACATAACAGCCGGTAAAAACCTGAAGATGACGGAATATCCTCTCAACCACCTGGTATTCCCCATCCTTTCCTCGGGAGGTCCCCATCACTATGAGATAACCGACAACACCTGCAACCAAACCTACTACCATTGCATAAAGAAGCAATCTTTCCCGGGAAATGTGGGGGGACAAATGATCAATTATCGCCAGCGCGATCACAAAAAAAACCAGCCCAAAAAGGAGCGGTGCGTAATAACGGGTTGCCTTTATCGAGTGGTCACTCTCTAAAATAAAGAAACTGATGAACTTAAAGATGAGAAAACCCAAAATAGCACCCAATATGGGAGAGGATATCCAACTAAGGACTATCTTAAACAATACAAACCAATTTATCCCAGAAATGCCCACCACAATAAGCCCAAAACCGACCATCGCCCCTACTACAGAGTGAGTAGTGGAAACAGGGAGATGAAGCCAGGTGGAAAGGGTAACCCATAAAGAAGCAGCGATAAGGGCGGAAAGAGCCCCGATAACTATAAGCCGGACATCGCTTATAAGGCTGGGGTCTACAATCCCCTTTCTTATGGTATCAGTTACCCTGCTCCCCAGCATAAAAGCGCCCATCACATTCAAAATACCGGCAAGAAACGCCGCCTGTCGTACGGTGATTGCCCTACTTCCTACCGAGGTTCCCATAGAGTTCGCTACATCGTTCGCCCCTATATTCCAAGCCATATAAAGACCGCCGATGATGCCGACAATTAACCAACTCATCAAGAAACCTCCTTTTAAAAATCATTAATCAGGAGAATGCTACCCCTCTGGCGATGAGATTGTCAATAAAAAAGCCCGGGAGGCAAGAGCCTCCCGGGCTTTTGGAGAGAACCCCTTACTTGAGAAGAGCCTCTCGATTCATAAGCACATTGAACACGAGGGGAAAATCCGCCTTGTTGAGGAAGCGGTGCATCGGATTAAAAGAGAACATAATCACCCTTCCCTTCCCCAGAGGGACATCAAGAACAGCGGGTTTTCCAGCAATCCTCTCTCCACCCTTAACGATGCCGGAGAGGAAAAGATCCTTCTTGGCAAACCGAGCCACGACGCATCTCCGCTCCTTCTTCGGTACCCGGAAGAGGAAACTCGCTCGAAGGAATAAGGGGAAATTCTTCTCATACCCATAAAGTAGGGGGCTCTCCTTATCCACCATCTCCGCCTTTATGATCGAGCCGGGTGCCACTATCCCCTGCGCTGGAACCACCTCGATACGGCGGATAAGGCCGTAATCGATGAAGATACGGCTCGCCGAGCCAAGGGCGATGACTATTCCCCCTTCCTCAACGAATCTCCTCAGATTCATCAAGCCGATCAACCCCATCCCACCGGTTATATCGGGAGAGCTATCGGGGGAACCTAAGGATTTGAACTTCTCAGACTTCTCATAGGAAACTGGGCTGAATTCAGGATCAACGCCCATTACTATCCTCTTCCCATTTGCCCATCCTCCCTGATGGGGTATGAGGATCACATCGAACCTCTTCCTAAGATCACCTTTCCTAAGCTGATCTTTGTTTATTAAGGTATAGGGTATCCCGTAATGGTCAAAGGCGTAACGGACCCAACCCGAATCCTGAGTGTAGAACCAGGTATGGTAGATAGCAAGGCGGGGTCTTGTTAGGCTGTGCTTAGGCGCTTTTATCTCCTCATCGGTCGCCTTAACGGTTAAGCCGGTCCTTCTGGCGAGTGAAAGTAGCTCCGCTCTCTTTTTGGGCTCCAATTTATAAGCCTCGACAACCACGCTACCCTTGGGAACGGTGCTCTTCCCCAGTTTGAAGTCCTTCTCAACGATAAAAGCAGGTACATCACGGAGCTTAGCGAGGAAAAGAACAGCCAATCCATTCCCTCCGGTATTCTCGATTATTATGTTCTTCCCCTTTTCCGCCTCCACCTTAGCTTCAGGAAGCACCTTCCCCTTAACCAACTCCATCTCAACGGAGAAAATTGCCTTATCCTTCACTTCCACCGTCTTCACATCATAGAGATAACCGAATGTCCAAGCGACATCGTCATATGGTCTTTGCGCCTTTTGAGGATAGTGTTGAACCTCGAGCATCGTTTTCGCCACATTTCTCGCTGGCTGATCTAACCTCACAATATAGGAGCCGGCAGGAAAAGTCCCCTCTTTAACCTTTATCTCTTTTACAGCTCGATGTACCTCCACACCTTGCTTGAGAAGGAGGTTGATCAATTCCGCCTCCTCAAAGGGGTGCCGCTTCTCTGGAGGAATGATGTAGGCATAAGGAGCCTTATTTCTTCCAGCATCGACCGCATTCTTATTCTTCTTCCAGAAATTGTAGAGGAATATCTTATCGTTTACTGCCACCAGATGAAGGGCGGTGAGAACCCCGGTCTCCTGATAATTAATGTTATCCCTAAAGGACCAGAGAACCTCCTTATAAGGAGGGAGAGGACGGTACCATTCCCTGGTGGTGAAGGAGGACCTTCTCCTTCCTCCATCCTCGCGGACCAGCTTCCTCTTCATCGTGGTAGCGCCACCGTTTCCGAAGGTCTCGTAGAACCTGCCGATGGAATTCCTCAAATTAGCGAGCCACATTGTATATCCCGGGTACCAACCGGTATAAAAGGCATGGGTCCATACGCCGGGCATCCCCCTCTTGGTAAGCTCGGTGCACTCCCAACTGGCTAAGAGGTGCCACTCATCGATGAGGACGGGATCGAGATTGATATAGAAGGGACCGGTCCCAGTAGAGACATAGAGGAAGGGGATGGATTCGTGAAGGTCGTGCATCACCTGAGGATGCCACTCGAAATAAGCTTTAAGGATGTTCCTGCTCAAAGGCTGGGTAAGCTGTAAGGAATCACGGTTGTTGTCGTGAAAGATATACTTTCCCCAATAGGGACAACTGGGGAAACGGGTCTCCTCATCGGTAATATCCTTCAAATATTTGTAATACCAATCGGTGTATCTATCATGCCCATCCGGTTCAAGACAAGGGGTAATGAGGACGATAACCTTGTCCCGGATAACCTTAATGTAAGGGTCGTCTGACACTGCAAGCCGGTAGGCAAGCTCCATCGCCATCTCGGCACTTCCGGTCTCTGAGGAATGGATATTGCAGGTGATGTGGTATATCGGCTTAGCCTTGGCTATTATCCTCCGCGCCTTTGCCTCATCTGTCTTCCGGGGATCGGAAAGAAGAGCGGTGTACCTCTTGTATTGGTTGAGCCTTTTTATAGTATCCGCCGTGGCTATCGCCACCACATACATCTCCCTTCCCTCGTTTGTCCTTCCGATGGGGAAGATGGCTACATTGGGCGACGCTTTGGCGAGTGCCTTATAATACTTGATAATATCTGCATAATAGGTCAGCTTCTTTGGGGTCCCCACGATGTAGCCGAGGACATCTCGTGGAGAAGGAACGGTAGGAGATTCCGGTATCTTCGCCACCAGATCGGGGAGGAATTCAGGAGCAGTAGTGTACTTCTTGATCAGTTCAGTACTCGTCTTGTCTATCCTCTGCTGGCTCAGTAGGGGAAAGGAGAGGAGAAGAGAAAGGACTATAAAAACCAAAACCCTCTTCATATGTCTCATTTAACTCCCTCCTTAAGAGTTTGTTTAAAATCTCTTTAAGATATTACTCCCTGAAGAAAAAGTAAGTCAACTGGCAGTAAGGAAAACAAAATAAAAAAACCGCCGTTAATCGGCGGTTATATTCTTTGGTAGCGGGGGCCGGATTTGAACCGGCGACCTTTGGGTTATGAGCCCAACGAGCTACCAGACTGCTCCACCCCGCAATCCAAGCTCAAATATAAGCTTGGTTTTGGCATTTGTCAAGTCATTTTAGGAGAAAAGCCTCTTCGCCAAACCCACCGGTTATTGACAGAAAATGAGCCTGGAGATAAAATTATCTCAAAGTAAGGAGGAAGGGGTGATCTTTTCCAAAAAAAGCGGGGTTGTTTTGTTAGTGCTTGTTGGGCTCATAAGCCTCGCCCCTCTTCCCCGAAAGGCTAAAGGGGAAAGATAGAATATTCTTCTTATTTCAATCGATACCTTACGAGCTGATTACCTCGGCTGCTATGGTGGGAAGAGAACAACCACTCCAAATATAAACCGCTTAGCAAAAGAGGGGGTCCTCTTTTTAAGGGCGATGGCGCAGGTTCCCCTTACCCTTCCCTCCCATACCTCTATTCTTACCGGAACCCTTCCCATCTACCACGGGGTGAGAGATAATGGCATCTTTCGGCTTAAAAAGAGACATACTACCATCGCTGAGATACTGAGAGCAAAGGGATATCACACCGGAGCGTTCGTCGGCGCCTTCCCCCTCGTGACAACGACGGCGATGGAAGGATAAATGAGGACCCACCAGGTGGTTTCGATATGAACCGGGACTGGGGGTTCAACTGGCAACCACCGTATATCCAGATGGGAGCCGGTGAATACCCCTTCTCTAACCCGGAGACGAGGACGGTAAACAATTTCCTCCTAACCCACCCCAATATAGCAGCGGTGGAATCCTATCACAATTCCGGTGGGATGTTCCTAAGGGGACCCGGGGCGAAGAATTACGGCGAATACCCTGTAGCGGATGTTAGGGTGTACGATTTCTTGGGGAAAAAGGGGGAAAAGATGCTCCCTGGTTACCGCTATCTCATCTCCTATAAAGACCTTTACCCCGTTTACGGGGGGTTCCTCGATTGGTGCTATCGGGCACTCGGCATCTTCGCTTTTACCAATGAGCTCTATCAAACCCAGCAGGATATGAACGGCGACGGTAAGGTAACCCAGCGGGAACGGATGAAATGGAATGACCTCGTCCTCCTGGGCGCTGGTTTCGTAAACTGGCATAAGGTGAAGCACCCGACTTACGGCGAGGTGGAGGTGGGTGGCTGGCGGAAGATGACCACCAAGATCCCCCCACCCTTCCAGCTCGAGGAGCTCTGCCACCGGAACAACGCCTTTGTCCTCTTCGTCGCCGATAATATGCCCCTCCTCAAGTTCACTGAGACCAAGGTAAAACGTCTCGATAAGGGAACATATCTCGTGCGGGTGATCATCAGGAACGATAAGATTATGCCCACCAGAGCGCATCAAGCAATACAGCATAATATCGGAAGACCCGACTTCCTCTTAGTAAAAGGAGCGAAACTTATCTCCGCAGGCGAGGTTATAAACAGGTTTACCAACAAAGTGAAGCCGATCGATGTGGTGAAAAACAGTCTCTTCCTGAACCAGGGAATAGGAGGGTCGAGAAGCGAAGCTTCGACCTAATCGTCGAGGGAAGGGGAAGAATCAAGCTAATTTACGATTCTGAGAAAGGAGGCTATTACCAGAAGGAGATCGAGCTCAAGTAGGAAGTAGGTTAAGATAAAGGGGAGCGGTGTTTGGGAAATGATAAACACCGCTCCCCTTATAGTTTACGGGGAAATATGAACCCTACGCCTCAGCAGGGGGTATCTTTATCCTTTCCTTATCCTGTGGTTCCAGAGGGATAAAGACAGTGAATCTACTTCCCTTACCCTCCTCGCTCTCCGCTTTTATCTCCCCTCCATGGCGTTCGATGATCCGATAGGAGATACTTAAGCCAAGCCCCAATCCCTTCCCTTCCTTCTTGGTGGTGAAGAAGGGATCAAATATATGGGGAAGATCTTCCTTGGCGATCCCTCTTCCGTTATCCTTCACCTCAACCATTATCCGATCGCCAGTGAGCTTGCTCTTTATCTCCACTACCCCCTCTCCTTCTATCGCTTCTTCGGCATTCACCAACAGGTTCAAGAAAACCTGAGTGAGCTGGTTGGGATAGCAATAAACATCGGGAAGGACAGCGTATTCCTTTATCAAGGTTATCCTCCCGGAAAACCTTCTCTTCACCAGATTCACCGCCCGCTCGATGCACTCGTTCACATTACAGAGAAGTGGGGGCTCCCTATCTACGGGACGGGAAAAGGCACGAAGTCCGGTGATTATCTCCACGATCACCTCTACTCCGCTACTACACTCATCTATTATCTTCCTCAGATCATTAAGGATGAAGCCAAGTTCCCCCTTCTCCTTCGCCTGAATTATTGGTTGGATCAGCTTATGGGGAGGTGTTTTCTCAGCCGATTCCACCAATGGGATGAGGATTGATATCAAAATGTTAGCGTACTCCTCAAGGGTATTCAGGTTGCTCCGGATATAGCTCACCGGGTTGGATATCTCATGGATGATGCCCGCGGCAAGCTCACCCAATGCTGCCATCCGCTGGGATTGGAAGAGCTGAGCCTCAAGTCGTTTTATCTCAGTCACATCGCGAGCGATAACCATAATCTCTCCCCTCTCCTCAAGGCGAATACCATTGACGGAGAGATATAGCTTCTCTCCCTTATCATTGGCTACCCTGATCTCCTCCACTTGAAACCTCCCCTCACAAGCAGAGGAAAACAATCTCTGCGCCTTTTCCTTATCCTCAGGGAGAACGAAAGCGGTGAACCTCTTTCCCAATATCCTGCTCGGGGGAACGCCGGTAACCTTCAATACCGCCTCGTTAACGGAAACAATCCTTCCCCTCCTATTTATAAGGAGTATGAGGTCATTGGTCCGGGTGAAAACCTCGTTCCAGCTCTCCTCAAGCCTTTGGAGCTTGAGTTCCCTCACCCTAAGCTCTCGCCGAAGCTCGGATATGGTGATGTAATCCCTTATCTTTTCCCGGAGGAGCTCGAGGCTCTTTAATCCAACGAACCTCCTGTTTCCTATAATCACCGTAGGAGTAGCAACGATCCCGAACTCCCCAAACTTTTCCGGTTGCTCCTCGGAGATGTACGCCTCGATAGTAAGACGAGGAAAATCCACCTTCAGCTCGGAGACGAGCCTATCAAATATCCTCTTATCTCCCTTAGAATAAAATAATCTTATCTTCACCTTGACCACCTCGATAGAAGGGAGCAAATGCCCTTCTATGAGAGGGACAGAACCTCCTCTTTTTATCTATTAGATCTATCTTTCCCTCCGAGGGACTCATTAGACAGTCCTTTTCGCTACAGTGGTCAAGACCCATAAGATGACCCAATTCGTGAATGGTTACCTTTGCCAACCGTTCCAAAAAGAGAGCCTTGGGGAAGGGAGGGATATTGGAGATCGATATCACCGCCACCCTCCTTGTAGCATCGGTGACTCCAAACGAGGCTCCATAAGGGAAGGTTAATATCTGCAACCCAGTTATCCCGATAACCTTGGAGAACAAGGGGAAACGGACAAAGAGAAACTCAATAACGAGAAAGGCGGAGATGCCTCCTCCCTTAGGCTTAAGGGAGGGAGGAAGGCTAATCGGTGAGGTAAGCTCAAAGACCAGAGAAAATCGCCGGGATAGAGCATCATAAAGCTCAACCAGCCACTCTTTTTTTCTCTCAAATAAGGGAACGATCTTTATTTCCAACTCTCCTCCTTTAATATCTTTATCCCCTCTCCCGGCACTATCTCAAACCGATAATATCGGGTATCACACCTAAGTCGTCTTGCCTTCAACACCCGAAGTTTCTTAATCAACCCCTCCTCGGTATCCTCGAGGGTGAGGATGATTACCATATCCATCATATTGAAGATATTGGTTAGGGTCATCTCATCGTGAGCTTTGGGGGTGATGGTGTAGAGGGCGGTAGCGTTTACCACCTTCGCCTTCCGTACTCGATCCCAGAGGAAAGCCCTCATCTCCTCGGGATCTGTAATGGAGTAGAGGGTGGTGAGGGAATCAATAGCCCAACGGAAGTGGTTGAATTTTTTACCCTCCCACCATTTATCTATCAGATAGCCGAGCATCCTCGGGCTATCCGGCGAGAGCACCATATGTTGCTCGCTGGAATATTCCCCGGCATAGGCATCAAACAGGGTAAACATCCCCTTCTCCTCATAGGGAACAACATCCATCCCTAAGGAAACCATATTGTCCCTTATCCGATAACCTGGCTCATCAGTAGAAAGAAGAAACCCCCCTTCTCCTTCCTTTAGCCCGTCGTAAATAAAGGAAAGGGCGAAGCTGGACTTCCCGGAACCAGGGGGACCAGCTACCAATATATTGAACCCCCGAGGGATCCGCTCCTGATGAAGAAGGCTAAGAAAACTGGGGATGCCAAGCCCCACCCCTTTTAATCTCATATCCTTCCCCAGAAATTCTGACCTTTCAACCTTCCGCTTCTTTGGCATCCTGTCCTCCTCATTCGAGTAACAACTCGCCAGTTATCACCTGGGTGGAAAGGGGGAATATCTGAAGCCCATCCCCAACAATTACCATTGGGAAAACCCCAGAAAGATGGGCAGCCCCTCGAAACTTCAGGATCTCTATCTGCCGTTCTCGAGAGAGCTTGGTCTTAGGATGGTAAAGGACCACTACATTGTCAGCAACAAACTCCTCAAACTGAAAATGATGGGTACCATCTCGGACTGTCTGCTCGGCGGTGAGGACTACGGTAACACCGAGTTGTTTCAACTCGCTTAAAAGGAGATGAAGATCCCTTCTTATTATCCTCCGCTCCTCGTATTGGGAGAAAAGAGCCGTTATTGGATCTAAAACAACCCGTACCGCCTTCACCTTAGAAACAGCATGTTTTATTCTCGCTATTAGTCCTTTGAGGTCATAATCCCCTACTATCTCCTCAGCGTCCTCTCGGGGGGAGACATCGACAAAGCAGAAGAGACCTTTCCTCTCAAGCTCTTCCAAATCCCAGCCAAAACCGAAAAAATTCTCCCTAAGATCGACAGGCTTCTCCTCCAGGGTAACGAAAACACCTGGCTGACTGAACATCGTAGCTCCCCGGTAGAGGAATTCCATCCCAAATATCGTCTTACCCGAACCAGGGGGACCGATAACCAGGGTGCTCCTTCCTTTAGGGAGACCGCCCAGCGAGAGATCCTCAAATCCTTTTATCCCGGTAGGGACCTTGACAACACCCCTCTTCTTCATATCGGTATTACTCCGCCATAAAATTCCTCGATTGTTTGATGAAGCAATTGTAACATATTTAAGGTGTAAGAACAATCTTTATTTTCAGAAACTAAAGATAAAAACAAATACCCTGACAAGAAGTTCATCTAAGGAAATAGGGCTTGAACCTCCTCTTTTACAACCAATAGAATAAAAATATAGTGAGTAAAGCTTAGGAGGTTACAATGAAAGGTAGAAAGGCGATCCACTTAAAATTATTTTCCCTAATTACTCCCTTCTTACTACTTCTAACTATCCCAAACACTGGTGGGAAAACGGGGTTCAAACTGACCATCGAAAACATAATGCGAGGACCAGAACTGGTGGGTACCTCCCCTTCGGCGATACGGTGGTCTTATAACGGGGACAAGCTCTACTTCAAGTGGAAGAAACCTGGGGAAAAAGAGGAAGCACTCTATTTCGTCCCAAGAGAGGGGGGCAAACCGAGAAAGGTAACCCCTAAGGAGCTAAAACTCGTCCCCCCGGTAAATGCGGTATGGGATAAAAAGAGGAACCGTGCCTTGTTCTCCGAAAACGGTGATATCTACCTCATCGATTTCACAAAGGGCAAAAGATATCAACTGACCAAAACGCCCGAAAGGGAGGAGAACCCCGGGTTCACCTGCTTCGGGAAGAAGGTATTCTTTACCTCGAAAGAAAACCTCTTCCTTCTCTCACTCAAAGGTGGAGAGCTCGTCCAGTTAACCAATTTCAGAAGAGGTGCTCCTCCCAAGAAGCCCATCCTCTCTCCTGGTCAAAGGTTCCTCATAAAACAGCAGAAAGAGCTGTTCGAGGAATTCAAGGTAAAGAAAGAGAAGAGGAAAGAGAAGAAAGAGAAAGTACCTCCTCCAGTAATTCTCAAGAAGGGACAAAGTGTGAGGAACCTTGTCCTCTCTCCGGATGGGAGGTTTGTTCTCTTCGCCCTCATCGAACGCCCTGCCACCGCCCGGTCCACCATTGTCCCCAACTATGTAACCGGAGACGGTTACACCAGCGAGATCCCCTCGAGGACAAAGGCGGGCGACTATCCCTACAAGATGAAGCTCGGTATCATCGAGGCGAAAACAGGAAAGTTAACCTGGCTCAGCACCGATATAAAAAAGGAACTCTACTTCTTTTATCCTCAGTTCTCCCCCGATGGTAAAAGGGTTTTCCTCCAAGCCTACTCCGCCGACCGAAAGGATCGGTATATCCTCTTAATCGACCTTGCAACTGCTAAGGGAAAAACTATATTCCACCAGCATGATCCCGCTTGGATCGGGGGTTATGGTTCGAGGACCGCGGGCTTTATGCCCAATTCAAGGGAGATATATTTTCTCTCCGACCGCGATGGATACGCCCAGCTCTACACAATAGGCATAAATGGCGGAGAGCCCAAAAGACTAACCAGCGGTAATTTCGTAATAAGGGAGGCGCATCTCTCAAGGGATGGGAAGTACTTCTACCTGCTAACCAATGAAACCCACCCTGCAAACTGGCAGTTTTATATTATGCCTCTCTCCGGTGGGAAGCGGGTTCTCATCACTAAGAAACCAGGAATAAGTAGACCCTATGTATCCCCTGACGGGAAGATGGTGGCTGTAGTTTACTCGTTTACCAATAAGCCTCCTGAACTCTATCTGATGGAAAACAAGCCGGGAGCAGAAATGATTAGAATAACCACTTCCACCACCAAGGAGTTTCGTTCCTATCCTTGGGTTGCTCCGGAGATAATTACCTACCCCACCCACGATGGAAAAAGGGTCTATGCCAGGTTATTTGTCCCTAAAAAGAGAAACGGCGCTGCGGTTATCTTCATCCATGGCGCGGGCTACCTTCAGGAGGCTCATAACGGATGGACCCATTACTACCGAGAGTATATGTTCCACAACTTTCTCCTCAGCAAGGGATATATTGTGCTCGAGCCAGACTATCGGGGAAGCGCTGGCTATGGTCGTGATTGGCGCTGTGGCATCTATCGCCATATGGGGGGGAAAGACCTTGATGATGTGGTGGCTGGGGCTGAGTTTCTGGTGAGAGAATATGGGGTGGATAAGAACCGGATCGGGGTTTATGGGGGAAGCTACGGTGGCTTCCTCACCCTGATGGCTATGTTCACCAAACCGGAGGTGTTCGCCTGTGGCGCTTCACTCCGTCCGGTAACTGATTGGGCTCATTACAACAACCCCTATACCTCCAACATCCTCAACCTCCCTCAGGACGATCCGGAAGCCTATAAGAGGAGCTCTCCCATCTATTTCGCCGAAGGGCTGAAGCATCCCCTGCTCATCTGCCACGGTATGGTGGATACCAATGTCCACTTCCAAGATACGGTACGACTGGTACAACGACTGATCGAACTCAAGAAAGAAAACTGGTGGGTAGCGATATATCCCGTGGAAAACCACGGTTTCAGGCGAGCTTCCTCATGGACCGATGAATACCGGAGGATCTACTGGCTATTCAGGACTTACCTCGAAAAGCCAAAATGTAACTAGAGAAAAAGCGTGGCAACCATCTTCGTTTTACGAAGGGGCGACGGACTCCCCCGTCGCCCCTCGGTGTAATCCAAGAAATGAACATACATAAAACTGTGTGAGGGAAAATCCAAACCAAACTACGGAGATGATTTGTGATATAATTAAACAAAAATCAATCTTCGTTATAGAAAATAAGATGATGAAAGGGAGGTTTTAGATGGCGATTATAAAAAAGAGACCTTCAACCTTCTCCCGGTTCTGGGCGGTTGAGCCCTTTGCTCGAGAAATAGAGCACATCTTTCAGGAAGTCTTTGGAAGAAGCTCAGTAAAAGAGGGGAAGCCTTACGAAATGTCTTGGGCTCCCCCTATCGAGGTAGCGGAAAAGAAAGATAAATACATTGTCCGCGCAGAACTTCCTGGAGTGGGAAAAGAGGATATCAAGATATCACTAAAGGAAAACACCTTAATCATACAAGGTGAAAGAAAGGTAGAAGAAGAGCACAAAGATGCCACCTTTTACTGTTGCGAGGTAAACTACGGAAGCTTCTACCGGGAGATAGAACTTCCCTTCCCGGTGAAAGAAGATAAGGTGGATGCGGAATTTAAAAACGGTATTCTTACCATAAACCTCCCCAAGGAGGAAAAACCGAAGGGAAAAACAATTCCCATCAAGGTGAAATAGGGACGGGTCTCCTTCAAAATAGAAAACATCCCTTTCCTCAAAAGGAGGAAAGAAAGAAGGGTGTTTTTATCTATCTGGCGGATTATCTTCCTCCTCCTCAATCCCGGGAAGGAGAGGCGTTTCCTCGGGAAGGGCGCCTGCCGTCTCTATTCCGGTTAAGCCGGTGGTGAATTTATCCTCGATCCTGGTAAGCCTCCGCGCTGCTTCGTCGTACTTGTTCTTGGAGTTGGTTAAATGGCGTCCCAATACATCGAACTCCTCCCGAAATCGAGATAACTCTCCCCGAAGCCGAGCGAGATGGGTAAGTATTTCCTTAGACTTCTTCTCTATCTCAAGCCCCTTTAAACCAAGAACTATTGTCTGGAGATAGGCGTAGAAGGTATTGGGGGAGACAGGGATCACCTTACGCTTCAAAGCGTAAGAGAAAACCCCTTCTCCCTTTCCCTCATCCTTTATTATGGTTTCATAATAGACATTCTCTGCTGGGATATACATCAAGGCGAATTCATAAGTTCCCTCGTCAGGAAGAATGTATTTGGACGATATAGCATCGATATGACGCTTCACATCGCGGAGGAACGCCTTTCTCGCCTCTTTCTTCTCCTCGTCAGTGGTGGACTCAATGATCCGGCGAAAGTTCTCCATAGGGAATTTAGAGTCGATAGGGACCATACCCTTGCCGATAAAAACCACTGCATCTACCTTTTCTCCATTCTTGAAGGTGTACTGTTCCTTGTAGTAATCCCGAGGGAGGATCTGAGAAAGAAGCTCACCCAAGAGAAACTCCCCCAACCCTCCGCGGAATTTCGGGGCGCGGAGCATCTTCTCCAGAGTGCTTATATTCTTGCCCACATCGTATATCTTCTCCGTCGCCTCGGTAAGGGCACCCATCCGCCGGCTAACATCAGCCAATACCTTGGTGGATTCATCAAGCCTGTTACCTACCTGACCGGTTATCTCCTTGAGCTCCCGGGAAACCGTGGTGGAAAGCTCGGTAAGGCTCTTCCCCATCTGCTCTCTTAAGCTATCGAGCTGCTGTTGAAGTAGAGAAAGCGCCTGGTACTCCTCACCTTTTCTTCCCCTGAGGAAGATGATTAAAAGGGAGATAAAAACAGCCCCGCCAATAGCGATCGCCACCAAATAAGAAAAGCCTAATCCGCCCTCCCCCATCATTCCTCACCACATTGAAACTTGATCATCCTTATTATCGCCGCTTTACATACGGGGCAGAAATCAGGAGCATTGGTACTTCTCATCCGGCAGAGATAATAGGGGCGATACATTCCATGCTTTAGATAACCCGCTCCTTCAAACAGCCCTACCATACCCTGATATTTCTTGTCGTTAGGGGTAGGAATGGGGATGCCAGGGGTCAAGAAACGCCGCCATTTAAGCTTAGTGGGATCGGTACAGATGGTGATGTTTGGCTCCCAGGGCTCGACATCGGTGCGATAAAAACCGGAATAAGTCTCAAGGTCATACTCATCAGCAAGCCCGGCAAAGGCGTGCCCCAATTCGTGAATGAACACACCAGGGGTAGTATCAGCAGCGAAGATGGAGTAAAAGTTGAAAATCCCCCCTCCACCATAACGCCTGGTGTTGACAAGAATCACTATCTGATCGTAGGGGGCATTAGAAGCGATATCCCGGATCGCCCGGTTCTCTGGGGAGGTCATATAGCGAGCTATACCGAAGGTATTGAAGGAACAACCGAGAACGGTATTATGAAAGATGCCCTTTCTCGGTTCATCAGGTCCCGATTCTGGGGAGATGACATCGATAGCACGGATGTTGAAATGATCACGATATTTATCGTAAGGAGAGGCAGAAAAAAGGTACTTGACAAACCGCTCTACATCATTATGGAACTTGGCGATCTCGGAGGCAGTGTAACCATCGCCCATAAAGAGAAGGTCGACCCGTTTATCGGTGGGACCTGTTATCGCAACATCCCAAACCCTAAACTGAGCATATCTCCGCTCCCGGTTTACATCAGCTGAGTTGGGATCGATCACCACCGAATAGCGATCTCTAAATCTATTCTTCTCATCTCTGGTGGCGATAACTAATCTGACCTTCCTTTTCGGATAAGGGAAGACCAAACTCTCATGAAAAGCACGGAGGACACCAGCTTGAGCCTCCTCGGTTCTCTGCCATTCATAAAAGAGGGTGGAGTAACCCCGAGAGTAGATGAGCTCACCACTTTTTAAATCGTAAACCTTGAAAAGATAGTTCCCGAGATTGGTGTCATCTATCAGATTCTTTTTGCTTCCTGCATAATATGGTTCCTCACGAACCTGATGGAGAAAGAAATACTCTGAGTTAGATGTGCCCCCATGATAGATATCAACCCGCATCGCCTTATTGAGAAAATATTGGTTGAATTTACTATCGCTTGGAAATGACGAGAAAGCGATTAAAAGGATAATCAAGCTTACAAATAATGTCTTCTTCATCCTTCAAACTCCCCCTTGTTTCCCCATTTCTCAAACATTACTATCTCAGAAAGAGGTTTCCTATTTTTTACTCCCCGAAGTCGCTTTGGATACCCAAGGGCAAGCAGTTCCACCACCCTTATCTCCGGGGGAATACCAAGAATCTCCTTTACCTGATCCTCATAAAAAGAACCGATCCAGCAAGTACCCAAACCTAAAGAAACAGCAGCGAGAGTCATATGGTCTATGGAGATAGCTACATCTATCGGATAGCAAAGTTGGCCACATCGCATCACATGGTTATCGGTTTCGGCACAGCAGGCGATCACCACCGGCGCTTCAGCAACAAAATTCTGGTTGTTAGCCGCCCGCATCAACTTCCTTCGCGTTTCCTCATCCCGAACCACCACATAGCGCCACTCCTGCCGATTGCTCGCCGAGGGGGCAAGCCTTCCCGCCTCAAGGATCTTAATGATCTTTTCATCCTCTACTGGTTTTGGGAGATATTCCCGGACGCTTTCCCTCTTTTTAATCGCCTCAAAAACATCCATCTCTCCCTCCTTGTGGCTAAATACCTTTCTTAAGGTATCAGAAAAGCCTTTCCCCTGTCAATTAACGGGAAAATATGTTTTTTCTCGAAATGCTATTTATGCTATCATTTAGTTGTTCCGCCATTAATTTGTTTTTGAACGACCTCTTTAATCCAAATCTCAAGGAGGGGGCAATGGACCTCAGCAAAATCCAAAAGGCAATTAGGGATAATGGAGTCGATGGTTGGCTCTTTTATGATTTTCATCATCGAGACCCATTAGCCTATCGCATCCTCGGGCTCGACCCAAAGAAGTTCGTCACCAGAAGATGGTATTATTTCATCCCTGCCTCTGGGGAACCAAAAAAATTGGTCCACAGCATAGAACGCTCGATGCTCGATTCTCTTCCAGGGGAGAAGAAGATCTACCTCCCCTGGGAGGAACAACACCGGCTTCTTAAGGAGATCCTGGGAGATGCAAAACGGATCGCAATGCAATACTCACCTTTGAATAGCATCCCTTATATCTCCCTTGTAGACGCAGGAACAGTGGAGTTGGTGAAAAGTTTCGGCAAAGAGGTGGTCTCCTCGGCTGATCTGGTGCAACTTTTTGAAGCAGTGGTCTCACCTGAAGGGCTGAATAGCCATAGGGAGGCGGGCAGAAAAATCCATAAAATTATGGATGAAAGTTTTGCCGAGATCGGAAGATTGATACAAAAGGGCGAAGAATTCACTGAGGTCGACATCCAGGAGTTCATCTTGGAGAAGTTTAAGCAAGAAGGACTGACCTCTGACGGTGACAAACCAATAGTAGCGGTAAATGAACACGCAAGCGATCCACATTTCGAACCCACTCCGGAAAATACAGCGAAGATAAAGCAGGGGGATTTCGTGCTCCTCGATATCTGGGCACGCCTTGATAGAGATGACTCCATCTACTACGACATCACCTGGACCGGATATGTCGGAGAGGAAATACCAAAAAAGCAACAGGAGATATTTGAGATCGTGCGTGACGCAAGGGATCGGGCGGTTGAATTCGTAAAGGAGAAGATAGAAAAAAGAGAGGAGGTCAAAGGTTATGAGGTTGATATTGCCTGCCGTTCTTATATCGAGGAAAAGGGCTACGGAAAATACTTCACCCACAGAACTGGGCATTGCATTGGAAGGGAGGTTCATGGAAACGGGGTCAATATAGACAACCTCGAATGCAAGGATGAGCGTAAGCTTATGCCGGGGATAATCTTCTCGGTGGAGCCTGGTATCTATCTTCCTGAGTTCGGGGTCCGCTCTGAGATCGATGTCACCATAACCCACGATATGAAGGTAGAGGTAACCGGACCAAAACAAGAAGAAATAGTAAAGATACTTTAAAATCAAGGAGGTCCCTATGCTTTACTACCTTTACTTTATCTTGGCTTACCTCGTAGTGCTGATCGGGATAAATATATGGCGAGCAAAGAAGGTAAAGACCCAGGAAGACTTCATGGTCGCTGGAAGAAAGCTCTCCCCGATGGTGATGGTCTTCACCCTTATCTGCACCTGGATCGGTTCTGGCACCTTCATCGCTGGCGCCGAATTCGCCTATAAGGCAGGGTGGTCTTCGCTCTGGTTACCTGCTGGTGCCTGGTTCGGGATCCTCATCATCTACTTCCTGTCAGGGAAAATCAGAAAGTTCGGGCAATATACCATTGGAGACATCCTCGAGGTGAGATATAACCGCTGGGCTCGGCTCTTTGGAACCGTTGCCATCATCATCTCATTCACCGCTATCGTAAGCTATCAGTTTCGGGCGGGAGGTTATATCCTAAATATCGTCACTAACGGCAAGATCTCAACCGCGGAAGGGCAGCTGATAACCGCTACTTTCGTAATCCTCTACACTGCTCTTGCTGGGATGCTCGCCGTGGCTTATACCGATCTTTCAAACGGCATCGTCATCCTCTCCGCTACTCTGCTCGCTTTGCCCTTCGTGTATAAGCTTGCTGGTGGCTGGAGTGGGATCGTCGCCAAACTTCCTCCGGAACACTTTACAGTGGTAAACGCCTCCTTCGGTGAACATCCCCTTTTAAAGGCGTTGGGATATTTCTTCTCCACTTTTATGCTTCTTTTGGGCGTTCAGAGTATGTATCAAAAATTCTATTCCGCTCGCGACGCTAAAGCAGCAAGGCAATCGGTCGTCCTCTGGATATTTGGTACCATTATAGTGGAAACGACGGTGGTGGCTTTAGCCATATTTGGCCACAGTATCTTCCCTAATCTGAAGAGACCGGATACGGTAATACTCGTAGTAGCAGCTAAGGCGGTACCCGCGATAATCGGGATATTACTCCTCGGAGCTGCTTGTGCTGTGGTTATATCTACCGGCAATAACTATCTCTTAAGCCCCACCACCACCGTGGTCCGAGATCTCTACCAACGGTTCATCAGCCCCAAAGCTTCACAGAAGAAGATCATATTATTGTCCAAACTGGTCGTTCTCGTTCTCGGCATATCAGCTCTCATCATCGCCATTTATCTCTCTTCAGTACTTGAGATGGCTTATTTCGCTTACACCATTTATGGAGTAGCAATAACGCCAGCCTTGATAGCCGCTCTCGCCTGGAAACGCGCCAACACCGCTGGAGCAATAACCTCCATCGTCTCAGGAACACTGATCGCCCTCATTCTCAAGATACTCGGCGAACCATACGGTATCCCTCTCATATTCCCTGCTCTTGGTGTTTCCCTGCTCTCACTAATCGTGGTTAGTCTTCTCACTTCTCCACCCTCTAAGGATAAACTTGCTCCATTCTTCGAGAACCTGTAGATGTAACTTGTTGAAGGTAAACACATTAATTGATGACTAAAATTTGGGCAAGAGGCTATAATTCAAAATCTAAATGCAAGTTAGGGGAAAGGCCGACTATTTTTCCACAGACTTTTCCACATATTTTGCGGAAATCGAGTTTGCCTCTTCCTCTTGACAGGTTGGGGTTGGTCAAATAGAATAAAACCAGCCCTGATGGTGAAAGGAAATGGATAAAACAGAAGGAGAAAGGGGATGAAGGGTAAGATTAACTGGTTATTTCTAACTCTCTTTGCCATCGTTATTGCATCCTTCCTTCTTGCACAGGAAGAAGGGAATCTGGTGAAAGCCTGGGTTGATGAAAGCTGTCTTCTCAAAAAAGGAACCATAAAGGTTCCGGAGTTGAAGACCGCTACCTCTTTTAAGCTGATAGAGCTCAACAACGGATACAACTATGCCGAGATCAAGAAGCTAAAGGAAGAAAAGAAAATAACCCCTGAGGAATGGAAGAAAAAGGCAAAGGAATTGATCAGTTCTTGGGCGGAGAAAGGATTGATAAAGCCTCCTTTGTGGAGAGGGTTCGGCATCGAAGATGCAAAAGGAAATGTGATCTATTGCTTCAAACAAAAAGGGGACGAGAAACCAGAAGAGATAGGCGGACCCCTTGATAAACTTGTTCTCCCACAGGGGGAATACGCTATCTTCGTCTATGGAGGACCAGGAGCAAAGCTGGTCCTCTCTTACGAGATTAAATGAAGAAAGACCGCTCCCCTAAAAAGAAAGGGTTAGACCTCTCAAGATATAATGTGGGACGGGGGAGTGGTTTTGAAAGGGGAGAGAAGGGGGTAAGTTTTCTCCCCTGGCTCTCCTCGGAGAAAATTGCTCCATCACCATGGGATAGGATTATCGAAGGCGAGGAAGGAAAACCTTCCTCGCCTCGTCTCTTTAAGTTGGCGAAACCACCTATAGGATATGGTCCGCTCCTCGTTTTTGTCGTCATTTTCTTCATCCTGATAAACATATTCAATGTATTCCTCACCATAACCCTCTCCTTTATCATCGGCGCTCTCTTTTATTTCGGAAATAAGAAAAACCGCGCTCGGAGGCTGGCAGAGAAGGGCATCGAAGAAGCACTCTATGGAGATAAAGAGCTGGCAGTAGAGCTCTTTAAAAAAGCCCTTGTCTTAGACCCAAAGAACTATCCCGTGCTTTATCTTACGGGATACACCCTGGCAACAGGAGAGAGGTTTAACGAAGCGATCCCATACCTCGAAAGGTTCCTCGATGTTAACTACGATTACGACACCGTACTCCTCCTCGCCCGTTCTTACCGGGAGGTGGGAAAAATAGACGAAGCCATAGAGTTACTCGAAACGATCCCGGAAACAAGTGCTCGATACCCTCAAGGGATCATCCTCCTTACAAAATCCTACTTAGAAAAGGGGGTCCTGGATAAAGCGGAAAAAGCGGCAGAAAGAGGGATAGAAAACATCCCCCTCAAAAGGAAAAAAGCGAGAACCGACTTAAGGATCCTTCTCGGAAAAATCTATGAAATGAAGGGTAAATTAAAAGAAGCCCTCGCTCAATATGAAGCTCTCCTTTTAGAAGAAAGCTCATCCACTCAGATCTCCTTCAAAATAGAAGAGATCAAGAAAAAACTGGAAAGCCAATCTATCTAAACAAGAGAGATAAAAAAATGCTTTCCCTTTACTCAGGGAAAGCATTTGATAGGCGATGCTTCTTTATTTCTGAAGCATTACATGGGCAAATACCTTGGCATCGCCCACCATATTCTCGATGATGCAGTACTCATTGGGCTGGTGAGCAGTCTCATCCATCCGTGCCCAGACAGCAGCGGGGAAACCTTTCATCCGGAAATAGGCGGCTACCGTGCCACCGCCTATGCCCATCGGCTTTGCTTCCTTATTGTAGACCGCGGAAACCGCCTTCTTCAGGGCAAGCACCACCGGGGCATCGCTTGGGGTCGGCTCAGGCGCCTGGATCGAATATTGACGCTCAAAACCTATCTTCACCTCGAACTCCTTCTCTACCTCCTTCGCCATCTCCCTTATCTTCGCCTCCACATCCTCCAGCTTATATTTAGGCATCACCCGGGAATCGAAGTAGAACACATCATCACCCGGAATGGTGTTCACATTGGGCACATTGGGCTCTTTCTTGGTGGGCTCGAAGGTGGAATAGGGAGGATCGAAGAGTGGGTCCTCATCGGGAAAGAGCTTGTAAAGGGAGTTTAGCTTTACGATGAGATGGGCAGCAGCCTTAAAGCTGTTTCTACCTTTATGGGGCATACTGGCGTGGGCTTGTTTTCCCTCGGTCCGGAACTTCAGCCAGAGAAGGGACTTCTCCGCCACCTCGATCATCGTTCCCTCCTCATTCCCACCATCGGGGACGATGATCAGATCGCTCTTCTTGAAATGGGGGCACTTTTCAAGGACATAGCCTATCCCTTTGGTATTCCCTGTTTCCTCATCGGAAACGATGACCAACCCTGTGTCGTATTCAGGGAGTATCCCCAGATCGCGGAAAGCCTTAATGGCGAAGAAGGAGGAGACCATCCCCTGCTGGTTGTCCTCAACCCCACGTCCGTAGATCTTTCCTCCCTCCACCTTTATCTTGAAGGGATCTGACTTCCATAAGGATAGCTCGCCAGGAGGAACAACATCCATATGGCTCATTATCCAGATGGTCCGCTCACTGCTTTTGCCCTTAACCTTGGCGACGATATTGGGACGGGTTCCTTCGGGAACAGAATCGTCAGGAGCGTTGTACTCGTAAATCTCATCCACCTTAAGCTCGTTCTCGAGGAAGGAACGGATGAACTTCGCCTTCTTCCACTCCCCTTCTCCCCCGTTTTCTGGAGCCAAAGCGGGAATAGCGGTCAGCTCACCCTGGAGCTTTATCATCGCATCAACGGAAGCGTCTATCTTTTCCGCTATTTTAGCAAAATCATTATTACCCATTTTCCCCTCCTTAATGTTTATTACAAATTGATTATATCCCTCCCGCTATCGCTAAGTCAACATTACTTCCATTATTTACAGGGAGCCGATTCTAACCTATAATGAAAGAAAACTGAGGTAGAAGGAGGTCAAAATGAAAGTGGAACATTACCGGAACATAAAGGCTGAAGAAGTAAAAGGTGAAGGGATATCCGGCGTTCACATCCGTTGGGTGATCACGAAGGAGGACGGGGCTCCGAACTTCGCGATGCGGGTATTCGAGGTCGCACCAGGTGGAAACACCCCGAGCCATCAACACCCCTGGGAGCATGAGGTCTTCGTCCTCAAGGGAAAGGGAAAAGCAGTGGGAAAGGATGGGGAAAAAGAGATAGGACCGGGCACGATCATCTTCGTCCCCCCGAACGAGCCCCATCAGTTCGTAAATGTAGGAGAGGAACCCCTCGAATTCATCTGCCTCATTCCCCATCATAAATAATGAGGAAAAGAAGATGAGGGGTAAAACGGAAGAAGCCCCCTTTCTTTCGGTGATTATCCCTCTTTATAACGAGGCGGAGAATGTTGCTCCCCTGATCGAGGAACTTAGGGAAACGCTACCGAGGCTCAATCTCTCCTTCGAGGTGATTGCAGTAGATGATGGGAGCAAAGACGAAACATTTGCTGAACTGAAGAAAGAGGCGGAAAAACACCCCTTCCTCAAGGTGATCCGTTTTACAAGAAACTACGGACAGACCGCTGCCCTTGACGCAGGGATGAAAAACGCCAAAGGTGAAGTGATAGTGGCGATGGATGGTGATCTCCAATACGATCCCGCTGATATCGCCCTTCTTATCGAGAAGTACCGAGAGGGATATCAACTCGTAAGTGGAATAAGGGAGAAAAGGAAGGATAAATGGCTTCTCCGCCGTCTTCCCTCATATATCGCTAACTGGCTCATCCGAAAGCTAACCGGGATAAGGCTTCACGATTTCGGCTGTACCCTGAAGCTCTACTCAAGAGAGGTAGTGGAAAGAATAAACCTATATGGCGAGATGCATCGGTTCATCCCCGTATTCGCCGCCACCGCTACCGATACGATTACCGAGGTTCCCGTCCACCATAGACCTCGAACCAGGGGGAAATCGAAATATGGCATAGACCGCACCCTTCGGGTGCTGGTCGATCTTCTCTTCTTACGCTTCTTTTCCCGGCATTTTACCAAGCCAATGCATTTCTTCGGAAAGGCGGGGCTCCTCTTCATTGGCCTCACGATTTTACTTCTTGGGATCTACTTCCCCCTCGTTTTCCTTAGAAAGGGAATAGTGATAGCCAACTTTGCCCTTGCCTTCTCCGTGGGTAGTTTTATCCTCGGCATAGCCCTCCCTTTCCTCGGAGTTCTTGCCGAGATCCTGATCCGGATTTACCACAAAGGGGAAAGTTATTATGTGATAAAGGAAAGGATCAACTTACCACAATGATAAAAGACCTTATAAATCATCTCCCGAGGGAGGCTCGAATTCGATATCCCCCAGATATCTCTCCCGGAATGGCTTTTTGAGATATCTCATCGCCTTCTTATGCGAATCCCTCCGATCGGGCAATCTAACCACCTCTTGATAGTATCTTATCGCCTCCGCCCTTCTTCCAAGCATATCGAGACATCTTCCCACATCTAAGTAAGCATAGGGAAGAAGCCAGTCGGGTTTCTTCGCTTTCTTCTCGATGAATCCCTTCAAAATAGAGATTGCCTCTTCATACTTCCCTTCTTTTCTCAGACACTCCGCGAGGAAGTAACGGGTGGTATTCAATCCTTCCTCGCTATAGATATCCTCCTTCTCCGCTTTCTCTATTATCTCTCGGTAGACCCTCTCCGCCCTCTCATATTTCCTGAACCTGCGGAGGGCATAAGCGAGGGCTCCATAATACATAAGGTTCCCCGGGTATCGCTCGTGCAACTCCTTGAGGAGAGGGTAAGCATTTATATAGTCCTCCTCATACCGCATCAAAAAGAGGGCAAGATAGAACTTCGCCTCGTTTCTGGTGTAGGTCCCCTTCTCCATCGCCAAACGAAGTCTCATCTTCCCCCGTTCCTTACTCCCATAGAGGTGATAAAGCATCGCGCTTATTACTCGTACTATCCGAGAGCGGGTAGCCACGAAGTAATCACAGATCCCGAGGGCGGTATAGGCATCGTAAAAGTCGGGATGCTTCTTTATCAACTTCTCAAGATAGTCCCTCCCTTTGAGCACCTTGCTTATCGCCTTTTTTGTATCTCCCCTCTTCCCCAAAAGCATCCCCTGCCGACTATAACTCGCTCCAAGGACAAAGAGGGTGAGAGGATCGTCCTTTTTTCTCTTTAACAAAAGGAGGGACTTCGCGATTATCGCTTTATTTGTCTCCATAAATCGCTTATAGAGGAGCTCATCGTCCTCCTTGTTCAACGCCATCAACCATAAAGCCTCGTTCTTGAAGAAAAGCCCCCGAAGGTCGTTGGGATGCTGAGCAAGATAAGAATCGATGAGGGCAAGTGCTTCTTCAAACTGAAAGTTATAGTAGAGATCATACGCTTTAGCAAGCTTTGCGGGAAGCTCTTCTCCTCCATAAAGAGAGGAGAAGGGGAAAAACAGTGCCATCAATAAAAAGAGTGCCAAGTTAACCCTCTTCTTCACTTCCCTTACCTCCTTTCGGAAACAAGATATAAAACACAGCACCAGGAAGCGCAGATAGGATAAGAACCAGGAGCCAAAGCACCGCTAAAGAAAGTCCCTCTTCAGGGGAAAGTCCCACCTGGGCAAAAAGGATCACATAGGCGGATTCCCTAATTCCTAAACCATTTACCGTTATTGGAAGAAGAGCAATCACCGCAGTAACAGGGATAATAACAAAAAAGTAACGGAGCGGAAGCTCGATCCCAAGGGCCTTCGCATTGATCACATTTATCGTCACCACCGCAAGCTGAAAGATAAAGGAGTAAACCATTGCCCAAGCGAGTACTTTCTTCCGCTTAAGGAGAAAGCTCAAAACCTGCCACATATCCTGAACCTTATCCGCCAAAGTAGTAAATCCACACCTTCGGAGAAGAGAGGAAGCTAAATTATAAAACCAGGGTTTTAGGAAGATAAAGAAGAGCACAATGAAGGTGACAAAAGTCAGGATGATAAAAATAGCTAAGGGATGACCGTTAAAATCAAGTGGAGTCATCAAGGAAGCGATAGTGGCGATGGCAAAAAGAGCGAAAAAGCCAGTGCTTCGCTCCATAAATACCGAGGAGGTGACATCAGGAAAATCATCGAGGGATGAAGCGAGATATATCCGAACCCCATCACCGCCTATATTGGTAGGCATAAATAGGCTGAAGAACATCCCGATAAAATAGAACTTGACCAGTTGAAAAAAATCTCTCTTCTTCCCTAAAGAGGAAAGAAGGATCTTCCATTTATAGGTGCAAAGGATTTTCCCAAAGATGTAGACCAAGAGGGAAAGGGCTAAGAGTTTAACCCTGGCAAAGGAAAGAAGCTGGAAGGAGCTTCCTATATCTATCTTATAAAGGAGAAAGAGAATTATTCCACCGGTAATCCCCAACCTGAGGAGAAGAAGTCTCCTTTTACTTTGATTCCTTATCTTCTCTGATAGTTCTATAACGGAGAGCGCCATCGGTTCTTAACCTCCGTTAATGGGACAACCTTTTTCCAGTCAGCCTCGGTAGCTACCTTGAATACCCAGGCGACAGGATGACCCTTTATCCTCACCGTATAAACCGGCCTCAGGAGCTTGGGAAGGAGACGGAAGTAGTGATCGTTTTCGAAATACCGTTCGCCCTGGTAAAGGATGATGTAGTACACCCTCCCTCTCTCAAGGGTTAAATCGAGGGAACAAAGTCTTAGGATGGAAAGATCAGGGCGGTTAAACCTTTTAAGATAATATCGGAGCGCGGTGTTAGCATCGGAGATGACGAAGGCTCCCCGTTCCCCATTTCGAGCGATGTAAGAGACCGCTTCCCGAAACCCTGTTCCGTAGAGCTCATCCTGAGGAAAGTAGTAGAGGGTCTTCCCCCTTCCCATTTGATTGAGATAGAGACGCTCGAAAGGAAGAGCCTCTGCCGAAACCAATAGAGGATGGAGCAATACCAATCCAAGAAGAACAGTGAGTACGGCGCGGAGGGCTTTTCCTCTCTCAAATATCCACTTAAGGAGGAAGAATGCGCCGGAAGCAGCTATTATGTAGAAAGAAGGGAGAAGTTCCAAAACATACCGGGTATACTTCCCTCCGGAGATGGAGAGAAGAAAGAGCCAGAGGAAGAACCAAAAGAGAACGAACAAAGCTCCTTCTTCTTTCCACCTTCGAAGAAGGTAAAAGAGCCCAAAGGCAAAGAAAAACAAAAGGGAAAGGGGAACCTTAACCCCAAGGAAAAGGAGGTAGAAATACCAGGGAACTCCAAAAAATGTATAGACCGGTTTCGAGTGATAGAGCTTTCCCATCATAAAATATCCATGATGGATGATCCTCTGATGAAGAAAGTAACCCTTGATATAGCTCAAGGTCGCTGGGTGGACGATAAACGGATTGGCGATCAGAAAAAAAATACCGGCGATAAGGAAAATAGAAAGCCAAGTTCTTCTTTCGATCAACCAGCTTCCCCGGCGATAGAGGATATCGTAGTAGAAAAGGGGGATCCAGATATAGGGAATGAGGTATTTGGAGGCATAGGCGAGTCCGAAATAGGCACCAGCACGATAGTACTCAAAAACAGGGGAAATGCTTCTCCTTCCCTTAAGAAGGAAATAACAAGCAAGGGTGAAGAAGAAGACGATAAATGTATCCTCCTTTCCTATCCTGTTGAAGGAGATCGCCGATACTCCCACCGCAAAGAAGTATGCCGAGATGGTGCCGATCAAGGAGCCGAAGAGCTCCTCAGCAAGGAGATAGACGGGAATAACGGTGAGGGCTCCAAGAAGGGCGGTAGGAGCCCTCACCAAAAACTCCGGGGAAAACACATCTCTACCGAGAAGGAAGTTCACCTTCTCCCCCGCCTCCAAAGAAGCATTTATAGCCGATTTTAAAAGGAGAGGATGTTCGGCGTTGGCGGATAGGTTTCCTTTCTTGATCTGCTCAATGGCGATTACCTTCCTCGCTTCATCCTCAGACAATCCTAAGGTTCCGAGCTTATCCACCCTAAGGAAGAGAGCGAGGAGAAAGAGCGATAACAATATCCCTCTCCGCCAACGCCGCATAGCGCCATCCTCCAGGTCTTCTCTCCGCTTTACTCCACTTCCTCTTTAAGCGCCTTCTTCTCTCTCCGGGTCCAACCGTCAAAGAGATCGTAGAAAAGAGGAATTACAAATAAGGTGAGGAAAGTAGAGGCAAGAAGCCCTCCCATAATTGCCACCGCCATCGGAGATCTCATCTCCGCCCCTTGAGAACGTGAGAGCGCCATTGGGAGCACCCCAAGAATGGTGGTAAAACTGGTGATAAGAACAGGACGAAGTCGCACCGAACACCCCTCAAGGATAGCCTCATGCCGAGATAATCCTCTCCTCCTCAACTGGTTCACATAGTCGATCATCACTATGGCGTTGTTCACCGCTATACCAGCGAGCATTATCACTCCCATAAATGAAGGAACGGAAAGGGTCTTTCCACTAATCAAAAGGAAGAATATTACCCCGATCAACGCCAGGGGGATAGTAAACATCACTACGAAGGGATGAACCAGCGATTCGAATTGAGCTGCCATAATCATATAAACGAGGAGAAGCGCGAGAACAAAGGCAAAGGATAGATTGGTAACCATCTCCTTGAGTTGCTCGTATTGACCACCGTAGTCGATGAAGTAACCCTCAGGGAGGGTTATCTTGGAAACCCTCTTTATGATATCTCGCATCACACTATTGAGGTCGCGTCCCACCACATTGGCGGTAACGCTCACCCTCCGCTCCTGGTTCTCACGATCTATCTCCACCGGACCGTAGGTATAGTGAAAATCAGCTACCTGATCCAGGGTAAATTGGGTGCCAATTGGGGAAACGAGGACCAGGTTCTTGAGGTCCTCCACACTCTTCCGATACGGCTCAGCAAACCTCACCCTGACATCTGTCTCCTCTCCTCCTTTACGATATATAGTAGCCACCTTCCCTTGCATCGCGGTCTGCACCGTTTGAGCAACCATACCTACGCTCACCCCTAAATCTGCTGCTTTCTTTCGATCAACTATCACCTGAAGTTCTGGCTTCCCCCTCTTAAGGGTGATATCCACATCCCTGATACCGGGGATATCGGAGATCTCCTTCGCTACCCTATCCGCTATCCGCTTCAACGCCCCTAAATCCTTGCCGAAGATCTTCACCTCTATTGGGTTTTGCTGCATCCCCATCATTAGGCTTGACATATCCAGCATCGTCATCTTCGCCCCTTCGATCTTGGGGAGCTTTCTCCTTATCGCATCCGCTATCTCCGTTGAGGTTCTTTTTCGATCTTCGCGATCGACAGTTCTGGCGAATATCTCCCCTTCATTCACGCCCACAGGAGCAAATCCAAAAGCGGCATCAGTCGTGGTTGCCTCAGAGACACCGACTACACTACCTACGAAAACCATCTCCTTTTGGTCGAGGAAGATATTCTCAATCTCCTTAACCACTTGGTCTGTACGGTCAAGTGAAATCCCTACAGGCAATTTGATCATCAGCAACAAGACGGGGGTATCCTGTTGAGGCATAAATTCAGCGCCGACAAAGGGACCCAACCCAATAGCAAGGACAAAGAGAGCAAACACCCCCAAAAGCACCTTCTTCCTATTGCGAAGAGCTCTATCCAGTGCTCTTTTATACCTATCCCGTAGCTCAAAGAAGAAGTTTTCAATCCTCCTCTGGAAATTGCCGCCAACACCTCCACGAGCAGTAATAATGATCTGGGACGCCATCATTGGGATGATGGTAAGCGCAACGAAGAGGGAGGCAAAAAGGGCGAAGGCGATGGTTAAGGCAAGGCTCCGGGAGAGCCTACCCGCAATCCCGCTGGTATAAACGAGAGGAAGAAAGACAGCTATGGTGGTCAAAGTAGAAGCGGTTATCGCCATTCCCACCTGAGAGGCACCCACTATTGACGCTTCCTTCCTCCTCTTTCCCTCCTCCATATTTCGGTAGATGCTCTCTATCACCACCACCGCATTGTCCACTAACATTCCAGCACCGAGAGCCAATCCACCGAGGGTCATAATATTCAGGGTGTACCCGGCGAAGTAGATAGCGATGAAGGTAACGATAATGGAAAGAGGAATCGCAAATCCAACGATAAGGGTGGGACGCCAGCTTCCGAGGAAGAGAAACATTATGACCACCGCCAATATAGCTCCGGTTATCCCGTTGCTTAAGGTGTAAGCCAATGTCCTTTTTACCACCCGAGCCATCCTCATAAGTGGATGAAACTCCACTTCGTAGGGTATCTGTTTACTGATCTTGTTCAGCTCCTTTTCTACCCGATCAGAGACCCTGACAATGTTGGCACCAGATTCCTTCATTACCCCCATAAACACCGACTCCTGGCGATTCGTCCGCACAACACCCCGGGGTTCCTTATAGGTATCCTCGACCTTGGCAATATCCTTAAGATACACTGGGGATTTCTTGCTGTAGGCAACTATTATATTCCTTATCTCGTCGAGGTTTTTAAACTCCCCCACCGTTCTAATAAGGACTTCCTTATCGCCTTCTACCAAATGCCCTGCTGGAGAATTCAGGTTTTCCATCGCAAGAGCCCTTACCACATTGGAAAGGGGTATCCTCCGTGCTTGAAGTGCGTTTCGATCTATGCTTATCCTTATCTCTCGCTCCTTTCCTCCTAGAACCATCACCGAAGCCACTCCATCAAGCCGTTCCAACCGTGGCTTCACTGTATCCTCAATGTATTTCTTCAACTTAAGAGGGGAGAGGTTTCCAGTAATACCGTAAGTTAGAATAGGCGTTTGGGAGACATCAAACTTGAGAACAAGCGGTTCCTTTATATCCTCCGGGAGAAAGTCGCGGATCAACCCTATATTGTCCCTGATGTCCTGAGCAGCAAAATCGAGGTTGGTACCCCATTCAAACTCAACCATCACTATCGACATCCCTTCCCGAGACATCGACTTCACCGACTTGATCCCCTTTACCATACTAACCGCTTCCTCAATCGGCTTGGTTACCAGCGTCTCTATATCAGCAGGAGCAACCCCTTCATAGCTCGTTACTACCGAGACGATGGGATAGGTGATATCGGGAAGCATATCGAGACCGAGACGAGAAAGCGAAATAGCCCCCAATACCACCACCACCAAGATCATCATCAATACGGTTACCGGTCTTTTAACCGAGAATTCCGGGATATTCATCGCCAACTTCCCTCCTGCTGATTATTGTCCCTCAACTATTGCTACCGCTCTCCCGTCGGAGAGCCCCTCATAACCCGAAACAACCACCAGATCCCCTTCCTTAACCCCGCTCGTCACCTCAACCGAACTATTAGCCCTGTCACCCAAAACCACCTCCCGTTTTACCGCCTTCCCATCTTCCACCACAAAGAGATAATGCTTACCACCCTCCTCTTTCACCACTGCCTGCGGTACCACGTAAACCCCATCCTTCTCCCAGAAGATCAGCTCGACCGAGGCGAAGAATCCCGGTTTCAACCGATACCCGGGATTGGGAATAAGCGCCTCCACTTTAAAGGCACGGCTTACAGGATCAACGCTTGGGTTTACCACACTTACTCTTCCTGTAAAGCTCTCCTTGGGGAAGGCATCTACCTTTATCACCACCTTCTGCCCCACCTTAGCTTTTCCGGCATATTTTTCGGGCAGGGAGAAGGTTATCTTTATCGGGTCCGCTGCCACTATCCGGAATATCGGCGTCCCCCGCATCGTCATATAGTACTCACCGGGCTCTATCCCCCGGTAGTCGACAACACCCGATATCGGTGCCCTCACCACGGTATCAGAGAGGTACTGTTTAGCCAAAGCGAGAGCCGCTTTTGCTCCCTCGAGTTGAGCCTTCGCCATCTCATAGCGAGCCTTAAAACTATCGTAGATCCCTTGAGGAATAGCCTTCTCCTTGAAAAGCTCCTCCTTTCTCTTTAACTCCAGCTTGGCGTTTTCGAAATTTGCCTTTGCCTGGGCGAGCGCCGCTTCCGCTTGCCTTACCTGGATCCTGAAATCTTCATCATTGAACCGAGCAAGGACATCGCCCTTCTTCACTATATCCCCTTCCTTGACCAACACCTCTTTGATAATCCCCGAGATCTTGGGGCTGATGGCAGATTTCTCGCTCCCCTCAAGGGAACCTGTCGAGGAGATGGAATCAACCAGCTTCCCCCGGGTAAGGGAAACCACTTTCACTGGTACCGGGATAGCCTCACCTCCCTTCAGGGAGGCGTTATTGTCCTTACTACAACTCAGAAAGAAGATCGAGAACACCAGCAGGAATAACGCCCCTATGGTTAACTTAGACTTCTTCATTTATCATCCTCCTTAAAGATAAATTCGGACGCAAAGGTTCCGATGCTTTTCTCAAGATTTTGAATAGCTAAATACCTATCATACTTGAGACTTGCAAGCGCTTTCTGGGCGCTATCATAGGCGATAAGCGCCTGTGATAACTCCAAACTCGTCGCCTCACCTACGGCGAAGAAACGGGAAACGAGTTCATAGTTCTTCTTAGCAAGTTCCACCTGCTTCCTCAAGGTTTCCAAAGCAGCAGTTACCGTCTTAAGATTAAGGTAAGCTTGATTGATCTGGAGCTTTATCTCCTTTATTAACTTGTCCCTATTTATAAGCGCCTGCTGCTCCTTGGACTTCGCCTCCTTGAGCTCGGCAAAGCCAACCCCACCATCAAATATGGGGAGGCTGAAAGAAAGGGAGATGCTCGCATACTGTTTAGCGGGAAAGTTGGCGCTCTGCCTCAAAAGCATTGCCTGTGCAGAAACGGAGGGAAGAAACCTGCCCCGAGCTTTAGCCAACTCCTCCCTCGCCACCTTGAGCTCGAGTTCGTTCATCTTCATCTCTATCCTCTCCCTGAGCCCCTTGGTGATAAGATCGTCAAAACTGCCTTGTGGAGGTTTTGGCTCCCTCGGCTCTGCGAGTTTAAAATCTCCCTTTATCCCGGTAAGAAGGCGGAATCTCTCCTTCGCTATCTCAAGCTCATTCTCTCGCTGAACCAGCTCCCGCTCCGCATTCTTTAAGGACATTTCCGCTTGAAGAACAGCGGTAACCGTAACCTCACCCACCTTATATCGGGCGCGAGCTATCTTGAGTTCATGGCGGGCGAGTTCCAGCGTCTTCCGCGTTATCTCAAGGTTTTGCTGCGCCTTTATCACTTGATAATAGGCAGCAGTAACCCCAAGGAGCACATTCTGCTTGGCGAGAGCAACAGAGTTTTTAGCCAGTTCCTTCGAGAGCTTCGCCTGCTTGTATATCCCGATGTTCCTTCCTCCGCTGTAGATCGGCTGAATTAGGGTGAGGGTGAGATTGTAGGCGTTCTGGGGAAATATATTGATCGCCATCCCTCCCATATTGAAGGTTACCTGGCGATCATAGTGGGTAGCTTGATAGTTGAAAATAAGCTTGGGAAGAAGAAGAGCCGCCGCTTTCTTAACGGTACTATCCGACTGTTTCAAGGACTCCGTTGCCAGTTTTAGATCATCGTTCCTTTTGAGAGTTATTCGATAAACATCGTCTAAGCTGTAGGTTGGTACTTCGTCAGAATAAGCGGAAAGGGTAAAAAATACTATAAGAAACACCGAGGCAAACAGTAAAAACCTCTTTGTGAGCATTATCCCATCTCCTTTCTTCCTACTCCATTTATAAAGGCTTGATAAACCAACTCTATATCCTCAGATATTGGTCTCACCTCTTTATCATTTATCCGACAAATAAGGACGCCCTCTATAATCTTGGTCAACACCGCTCCCAACCTGGTAGGGGAAACATCTACCAATTTCCCCTCCTTAATGCCATCCTCCAATATCTTTCCCACCAGGGCATAGACCTCAATAGGACGGCGCATCAACTTCTTTATCTCCTCCTCCATACTCTCGATATGAACCTTCCCACTGATGTTCTGAAGCACCCTAAAAAAAGACCTGTTCTGCTCAAAATAATTCATTGTCTCGCTGATCCAAAGCTTTACCTTCTCAAGCGGAGACACATCTGCCTTCAACACCCGCTCCGCCATCTCATAAACGGTGTTCATTATCTCAGCTATCGCCTGGATGAGAAGATCGCCTTTGCTCTTGAAGTAAAGATAAAGGGTACCCTTTGAAATACCGGCTCGCTCAGCGATCTTGTCCATTGTCGTATCCTCGAACCCGCTCTCCGCAAAAACCTCACGCGCTGCTTGAAGTATTTCCCGGCGACGAAATCGCTGAATTATCTCCTCTTTGGTTAATCTCTCTTCACCGTTCTTATTTGCCATAATCACCTCTCTTTGACTGACTGTTCAGTCAAAAAAATGACTATTCAGTTATAAATACTGAACTCAAAAAAGAAAAAAGTCAAGAGGAAAAAATCTTTTTCCCTTCTCAGAAAATCGGGGAAGAAAGTTTGTTATTGCGTAAGTTATCTTACAGTCTAAACTGGAAAATAGATTTATAAATAAAGTAGCTGTGGCTAAAACGAATCCCTCCTACCAATGAATATCGGCCGGTCGGAGGAAAAGAAGCCGGCCGGCCGATCCTCTCCCTTCATCCTCCCTCCTTTTTTCTTTTTATAAAAAAATTAAGGAGGGAAGACATCTCCCTCCCAAGACTGAGTAAAAGCTAATGCTTCACTTTCTTCTTGCCATCTCTTTAACTTCGGGATAAGAGATAAACCCACCTCGCTCAAGTTGGGAAAGGAAGAAGCTCAACCGATCGTAAACCGGCTCTACCCTCTCCCCAAAATGGGAGCGAAGTCTTTCGGCTATCTCCCTTACCGTTGTTTTGCCATCACATGCCTTCCACACCAGGGTTCCTATAACATCCAACTTCACCCGGTAGTACGGGTTCTTCAACCGGGGGAGAAGCCACTTTCTAAGCAAGGGGAAACGGAACCGGGGAATAACGAGGGAAACGCATTCCCCCTCCCCCTCCCATTCGCAGGAGCGAACCGGTTTAAGATCGAAAAGGTTTATCTCACTCACCCTCTGCCCTTTTAAGGGGAATACTGGTTAAGAGATACGCGAGGAGACCAAACACAATGAGCCCGGGCCAAGCAGCAGCGCTTATGGAAGGAAGTTCTATTCCAGCAACCACCAAACCAGCAATCACAATCCCGGTAAGGGCTTCCCCAGCGATGAACCCAGAGGCAAGGAGGATGCCAGCGTTATCCACTCTCTCCTTGGCTTCAGCAGAAAGTCCTCTCTTCTCTTCCATAACCTGGACGATGTACTTGATAATACCACCAACAAATATCGCCGCCGTGGTCTGGAAGGGGAGATACATACCAACAGCAATAAGCATTGGAGAGGGAGCTTTGATCAATATTAACCCGATGGAAAGTACCATTCCCACAAAGACGAGGGGCCAAGCCATCTCACCACCAACGATGCCTTTAGAGAGCATCGCCATCAACCCCGCCTGAGGAGCAGGAAGTTCCGGTCCACCTATTCCCCCTGGCGTGCCCTGGTGAAGAATATTCAAGGGAACAACCATAACCAACGCTGCTGCGATAACTCCCAAGATAACCCCGATCTCCATCTTCCAGGGGGTACCACCTAAGATATGTCCTACCTTGAGGTCCTGCATAATGTCTCCAGCAACACCGGAAGAACAGCAGACCACAGCAGCAACACCAAGCACTGCCGCTATCCCGAGAGAACCCTTAACTCCGATAAGAACCATTAGAAGAGCAGCGACGATCAAGGTAGAAAGGGTGAGTCCAGAAATAGGATTGTTCGAGCTCCCAATTAAACCAACGAGGTATCCCGCTACCGCAGCAAAGAGAAAACCAGCGATGGTCATAACGATAGCGGCGACAATCGCCCCTCCAACACTCTGGCAGAAGTGATAATAGATGAACCCAATGGGTATGACCAAAGCGATGATGAAGAAAACAACCCAGTTATAGGGAAGGTCCTTTTCCAGCCGTGAGACCTCTGATACCTCACCTGCCCTCACCTTTCTCATATCCCTTATGGCGCGAGCAATCCCTGCGGTTAACGACTTCCTCATCGTGAACAAGGTGTAGAAGGCGCCAACAAGCATCGCTCCTACCGCCAGTGGCCTAACCTGAGAGAACCAAACCGAATTGGCGATATCGACCAACCCCGTGGGAACATAACCCACATCTCCCCTTAAGGGATAGTTGAGCAATCCGGTGAGATTTCGGTCAATGAACATAAGGAGAGGAACAAGGAGAAGCCAGCCGAGCACACCACCAGAAAAGACGATCGAGGCAAGGCGCGGTCCGATGATATAACCCACTCCAATCAGAGCCGGGGAAGCGGCTGGTGTGCGTAAAAATACGCCACCTCCATAAGCTCCAGCTTTTCCTAAGGGAGCTCCTCCGCCAGTCAACATTTGGATCTTTGATTTGGAGAATTTGAAGAAGTAGCCAACGGATTCTCTAAAGAGCTGAACGCCACTCGAGTTCTTGAAGAACTCGATCAAAGCAGCAAGCCCCAGAGCACCAAAGACATAACTCGCACCGGTCTGTCCCTTCTGCCCTGCCTTTACAATCTCGGCACAAGCTACGCTCTCAGGGAAGGGAAGCGTTGTATCCTCGATTAGTATCCTCCTTAAGAATATAACGAAGAGGACCCCAAGGACCCCACCAACAAGCATCAGCGCAGTGCTCTCCCAATATTTAAGGGTGGTCCAAACCCCGGCGAGAAGGAACGCGGGAATGGTGAAGATAGCCCCAGCGACCAGCGCCTCTCCTACTGCAGATGTAGTCCGGCAGATGTTCTCCTCAAGGATCGTGCCCTTAAAGGGCCTCAGGGCAGCCATCGCGATCACCGCTGCAGGGAAGGTTGCCGCTACCGTCATCCCCGCCTTAAGCCCGAGATAGGCATTAGCCGCTCCGAGGACTATTGACATTATCATTCCCACAAAAACAGCCTTGAAGGTGAACTCCCGGAGGCTGGTTTCTGCCGGCACATAGGGCTTGAATTCTTTTGCCGCCATTTAACCCTCCTTCACTTTAATTTGAATACATCTATACCCCAACCTTCTTCCCCTATCATCAAGGGGACCAATACTGTGGCTCGATTTGGTTTTAGCCTATTTCTCCCAAAAAATCAAGAATTTTCTCGAGCAAGAGACGCCTGCGGGGATATGTAATTTGCCTCCTTTTCTGCCTCATCACGATGGGGGGAATTGGGGAACTTCTCTATTATTCGTTGCAATAAAGGAAGGGCTTTCTCTCCCTTTCCTTCGTTGATATAACAAGAGGCGATCCTCCACAGAGCCTCATCTTCGGGAATGATCTCCTTCCCCTTGTTCAAAACTCGTTGGTAATACACTATCGCCTCTTTATTCTTTCCTACCCCTTCATATATCTCCCCCAAGGTATATGAGGCAAGGATTGCCACCGACTTTGGCGGGTTGGAATCGAGCGTCTCCTTCAATTTCTTAATGGCTAATTCAACCTTGCCCATCCGGAAATAACAAAGCGCTTGATAATACCTCGCCTGAGCAGCAGCATCGGAGCTGGGATATTTTTCGATCACCTTTCCCAATTTATCCAATACATATTGAAACTTCTCAGGAAGGGTGGAAAATCTTGGGAGATCGCTACGCATCTGGAAGTCCTTCGCCTCAGCACCTACCGGCAGGTGATAAATCTTTATAGGAAGAAAGAGCATCGCCTGCGCCTTCTCCTCCATACTCCTTCGATAATAATGCCAACCGGTAAGAAAGAGAGTAACCCCTACCGCTATAACCACCCCTATGGTAATCCACCTCTTATACTTGATGACCAAGGGAACAAGAAAATCATAAATCCGGTCTATAGTTGAGATGAACTCGTCCTCTTTCTTGATCTCTTTTCTGGTAAATCTCCTTTTTGGACTCATCTTTCCCCGCCTTTTTAAAGATTAAAAATAAAATGGAGCGCCTGGCGAGACTCGAACTCGCGACACAGGGATTAGGAATCCCTTGCTCTATCCTCCTGAGCTACAGGCGCCCCCTCTATCCTCAACTATCTTCTATCTCCAGTTTTTAATTTTAAGCTCTCTTTTTCCCCTTGTCAATAATTCAGTTCGTAAGCTCCGCTCCTTTCTACCTTCTCTCGGCTACATCCCAAAAGAGGGGGGTTATCCTTTTCCCCCTAAAGATAACAAATATATCAGGGCGTAAAGGTAGCCCCTCCACCCAAGACCAGTAATAACTCCAAGACAGGAAGAAGCGGTAACTGTCTTCCAGCGAAAATCCTCCCTGGCGAAAATGTTGGATAGATGAACCTCGACGGTGGGAATGGCGATCGCCCTTATCGCGTCCAGAATGGAGTAAGAGGTGTAACTGAGGGCAGCAGGATTGATCACCATCCCGTCAAATACTCCTTTCGCTTGATGTATCCTGTCCACTATCTCCCCTTCTGAATTGGACTGGAACCACTCTACCTCAGCTCCCTGCTCAGAGGCGAAAGCCCTTATCCGCGATTCAATCTCGGAAAGGGTAAGTGTGCCATAGATGTCGGTTTCCCTTTCCCCCAAAAGGTTTAAATTCGGTCCATTGATAAACAATATCTTCTTACCCATTTGATATTTCCTTTAAAGATTCAATGATATCCTCCCTCCCCACATCCTCCATTATTACCACCTTACCGATCCTTTTGGGAATGATGAAAGAGAGCTTCTTTCCTCTTCTCTTCTTATCGTACTCCATAATCGAGACGATCTCAGCTGGATCACCATCCCTCAAATAGGTAGGTACCCCCATCCCCTTAAAGACCTTCTTTAGCTCCACAAGAACCTCCTCTTGCGTCACACCGAGTATCATTCCCAATTTAGCAGCAGAGATCATCCCCAACCCCACCGCTTGACCATGAGAGATCTCATAATCGGAATAACCCTCCAAGGCGTGGCCAAAGGTATGGCCCAAATTCAAAACCCTCCGCTCATTTTTCTCAAAGGGGTCTCTGCTGACGATATCCACCTTAACCCTTACTGCCCTAATTATTAGCTCCTCAAGTAGTCCAAAATCCTTTAGCAAAACCCTTTCGTACTCTCTCCTTATAAGCTCAAAAAGCCCCTCATCTCCGATAACACCCGCTTTTAGTGCCTCGATCATACCTTCCCTCATATTGGAGGGATCTAAAGAAACGAGGAGCAGGGGATCAATCAGTACCAATCCGGGGAAGTAAAAGGTGCCGATTTGATTCTTCGCCTCACCGAGGTTAACCCCATTCTTACCCCCGATGCCGGCATCGATTTGAGCGAGCAAGGTGGTGGGTACATTGACCAGGTTAATCCCCCGATGAAAGGTGGATGCCACATAACCGCCGAGATCGGTTATCACCCCTCCCCCAAAGGCGATAAGGAGAGAAGAGCGGTTTGCCTTTTCCTTTATTAACCAAGAGTACAGCTTCTCCGCTGTCTCCAAATTCTTTTCCCTCTCTCCAGGGGGGATGAGGAAAACAGAGTGATCAATATTTGCTCTCTTCAGCCCATTAAGAAGCTTCTTTTTGTAGATAGGGAAAACTGTCTCATCAGATAAGATAAAAACCCTCTTCTCTTTAAGGATATCCTCTATATAAAGACCGATATCCTCGATAGCCCCCCTCCTTATTAGAACAGGTGATCTCTTCCCCTTAAGGGTTATCTCCAAAACCTTCTCCTCTCCCTTCAGTATTTTCAATATCTCTTCTACTACCTTAACCGGGGATAAGTTGGTGGTGTCGATCCTGTTGGGAAGCCTCAAGTAATGAGGCTCCCTTTCCCGGTAGAGCTTGATGAAGTTGTCCTCCAGATCGGGTGTCAAAAGTGGACGGCTGAGGTATTCCGAGCGAAGCCTCCTTAAAGCTTCCTCAGGTGAGGAAAGAAGGGTTATAACTATACCTGATGAAGAAAGCAGATTTAAATTTTCCCTGTCGAGTAGTGTCCCCCCTCCGGTAGCGATGATTAAATCCTTCTCCTTAGCTACCCTTCTGCAAGCCTCTTGCTCCAGTTCCCGAAAACGAGACTCCCCGTATCTGGCAAAGATATCAGGTATCTCTAAACCAATCATCTCCTCGATATAGCTATCCAAATCCAAAAATCGAAGGCTCAATCTCTGCGCAAGCTCCCTTCCCACCGTGGTCTTACCCACACCCATCATTCCAGTAATAACGATGTTCATCCCACCGCCTCAGAGGTCATTAAGGCGTTTCTTGAGAAAGTTGTTATAGTTATCCCTCAGTTCGGATAAACTGTCTCCCCCAAATTTTTCCAAGAACAAACAAGCTATCTCCCAAGCAACTACCGCCTCCCCTATAATCCCTACTGAGGGAACGACACAGGTATCGCTCCTGATGTAGGGAGCTTTTGTCTCTTCTTTCGTTACCATATCGAAGGAAGAAATCCCTTTTCTCAAGGTTGGAATGGGCTTGACAAAAAGCCTCAGCCGGATCATCTCGCCATTTGAGACGCCTCCTTCTATCCCTCCGGCATTGTTCGTTCGCCTCCTCATCCCCTCTTCGTAATAAAGGGCATCGTGGAATTGGGAACCGGATACCCTGCTCCCCAAAATCCCCTCCCCTATCTCCACCGCCTTAACCGAAGGGATGCTCATCAACGCTCCTGCCAAACGATAGTCCAGTCTTCTATCGTAATGGACATAGGAACCGATCCCCGGAGGAAGTCCCTTTGCCAAAACCTCACACACTCCTCCTAATGTATCACCTTCCTCCTTAGCTTCCCCAATCCTCTCCTTCATCTTTGATGTAGCCTCGTTATCGAGACAGAAGAGATCGGACCCATCCCTCGCCTTCCTCGTCTCCGAAGTAAAATCATCGAGCTCGACCTCCGCTTCTACCCCACCGATCGCCAAGGTATGGGAAAAAAACTCTATCCCGAAATTGAGAAGGAATTGCTTGGCAATGGAGCCGATCGCTACCCTCATCGCCGTCTCCCGGGCACTTGCCCTCTCCGCTACCAAGTGGATGTTCTTAAACCCGTATTTGATCACCCCCGGCAAATCGGCATGCCCCGGCCTCGGGACCGTCCCGGTATCAAGTTTTTTTTCTCTATTCCTTATCATAAGGGAGATAGGGGAACCAATAGTTAACCCCCCTATTACGCCTGAGAGGATCTCCACCCTGTCCTCCTCAAAGGATGCCCTCTTTCCTCTGCCCCAAGCCCTCTTTCTCAGCTTAAGCTCCCTGTCTATCTCCTCCTTGCTGATCCTCACTCCAGCGACCATCCCCTCTATTATCCCCACCAGCGCCCTTCCATGGGACTCACCGGCAGTCAGAAAGCGAAACATTTAAAACCTCCTCACAAGTTTTTATGAAGAAATCCTCGTCGATCCCTTCCCCTAACCATATCTTTAAGCTCTCAAGTGCTTGATAGAGCAACATAGCCAGTCCATTCTCGATTATCGCCCCCTTCTCCTTAGCCGATTTCAGAAACCTGGTGATCCTGGGATTGTAGATCAGGTCGAAAACTATAAAACTCTCCTTTAAGGAAAAATCTATCTCCAAAGGAGAATCTTTTTCGAATGGCTTCATCCCTAAGGGGGTGGCATTAACGAGCAAATCGGCTCTTTTAGCTTCCTCCTTTATCCTTTCGGCATTCCATAATGCCCCCTTCAAATTCGAAATAAAGGAGAAATTGCTCAGGACCTCTTCTATCCTTTTCTCGCTTCGGGAGAAGAAGATGATCTCCTTAATCCCCAATTTATAAAGAGAATAGATGACCGCCTTAGCAGCCCCGCCGGCACCAAGGATCACCGCACAACTTATCTTTGAAGTGTCATATTTCTCCAAAGCTCTGGTAAATCCGATGTGATCCGTATTATAACCTTTGAACCTTCCGTCCAGGTTATGAACGATATTTATCGAACCTATCTTGGAAGCTTCCTCATCCAATTGGGAAAGATAGGGGATAATCCGCTCCTTGTGAGGGATGGTTACATTGAAACCCACCAAAGAGGAATTCCTGATATCCTCTAAGAACCTGGGAAGAGCTTCAGGGGATACCGAAAATGGGAGATAGAGAGAGTCGATCCCCAGCTTTTCAAAATAGTGGTTGAAGATCAACGGGGAAAAGCTATGGGATAAACCCCTTCCTAAAAGGCCAAATAGCATCCTCTCAGCCATCTTCCCATCCCTTTAAGAGGGAGTAAAAATTGGGGAAGGAGATCTTATAACATTCAAACCCCTCGATCTCCGTTTCACCCTCGGCGATTAACCCTCCGATAGCTAAGGTCATAGCTATCCGGTGATCGCCAAAGCTCCGAACGGAACCACCATTGAGCCTCTGAGGTCCTTCGACGATAAGCCCATCCTCCCTCTCCTCCAACTCCACCCCCATTCTCCTCAAATTAAAGGCAAGGGTACTAAGCCTATCGCTTTCCTTAACCCTCAGTTCAGAAGCCCCGGAAATCACCGTCCTCCCCTTAGCCTGCGTCGCCAAAAGAGCAACCAGGGGGATCTCATCTATCAGAGTGGGGACCTCCTCTTTTTCTATCTTCACTCCCCGGAGGGGACTTGTTGAGACAGAAATGGTGGCAACAGGCTCACCGGAAACGGTCCTCTCTTCGCTCAGGGCTATCCTGGCTCCCATCCTCTCCACCACCTTGAGAAAGCCGATCCTGGTAGGGTTGACCCCGACATCAGGAAGGACAATCTCGGAACCCTCGACCAGGAGGGCTGCGGTAATAAAGAAGGAGGCGGACGAAAAATCACCGGGAACAACTACCCTCTGAGCGGAAAAACCCCTTTTCCCCAAGACGGAGATCACCTCGTTCCTTCTCTCAATATCTGCCCCAAAGTATTTAAGCATCCTCTCCGTATGGTCACGGGAAGGGATCGGCTCTTCGATCTCGGTCATTCCATCACTTAAAAGCCCTGCCAGGATCAAAGCGGATTTTACCTGAGCACTGGGAAGGGGAAGTCTATATCTTACCCCCTTCAAGTCTCCTCCTCTAATCCCCAAAGGGAGTTTATCCCCACCCTCCCTTCCGTCAATCTGAGCCCCCATCCTTCTTAAGGGGTCGACCACTCTCCCCATCGGTCTTTTTCTGAGGGAGGAATCTCCGGTGAGCACGGAGAAAAAACCTTGGCCCACGAGTATGCCCAATAAAAGACGGGCAGTGGTCCCCGAGTTCTCCGCATCGAGGACCTCCCTTGGCTCCTCAAAGCCAAAGAGCCCTTTTCCCTCCACCTTTACCCTGCCTCCGCTCATTTCGATCTCAACGCCCATCTTCCTCAGACAGGAGACGGTAGCGAGGCAATCTTTAGCGGGGAGGAGGTTTTCAATCTCCGTCCTTCCCGAGGCGAGCGAGGCGATGAGAAGAGCCCGATGGGAGATGGACTTATCCCCTGGGATCTTAATCTCGCCTTTGAAGCCCCTTCCCTTCCTAACAACAGCCATCATAACCCCTTCCTACGGCAGAACGGAAACCTCTCATCTGAGATAGAAAAGCCATAACCTTCTCCTGATCGGCTTCCTCTATCAACCATTTCACCTTGCTCAGCTTCTCCTGGAAAGCATCGATCATCTTGACTATCTGGTGGTGGTTGGTCCTTAAAATGCCTGTCCCTACCTCCTCTTCGGTTAGAGAAAGCCTGGTAGCCCCCAAGAATCCACCAGCGATGAAATTATCCACCAAAGGATCCTTTTTGAGGAAACCGTTAGCCAAAAAAGATAGGGCAAGCGATAAGACATACGGCAGATGACTGGTAAGAGAGACGATGAGGTCATGCCTCTCCGCATCTATCTCCAAGGGGATCGCCCCAATCTTCTCCAAAATGCCGAAGACAAAGCCCCTCCCGATATAACTCTTGCTGGTGGGAAAAATGGTGGCAAAGACCCTATTCCGGAATAGAAAGGGAGATGCCGCTTTGTAGCCCGCCTTCTCTGTTCCCGCCATTGGATGCCCCCCTATCAGAATACGATCGGAATGCTTCTGCATCATAAGGGTTATCGCCTTCTTTGTGCTTCCAGAATCTAACAAGATTGCTCCGGGCTTCATATACTTTGTGATCCTCGGGATTAGATCGAGAATGGTAAGGACCGGGGTAGAAAGGAAGATAAAATCCGCTTCCTCAATTGCAGAAGAAAGCCGGGATGTAGCCTCATCCACCAGCTCTTCTATCCCTGGTTCAGAAACGACCTCCTTCCTGTCCACTCCGATTATCCTTTTTCCTATCTTACTCTCCCTTAAAGCCAAGGCAAATGAACCACCAATTTGGCCCAGCCCCACAATGGCTATCACAATGTCCCTAAAGTCGCTAAAGTCGGACTCCATCAAATCCTCCTATTGACCGCATCTGCAACAGGCTTAAGTTCTTCCATTAATTGGGCAAACTCCTTTAGGTTAAGGCTCTGAGCCCCATCGCTTAGAGCCTTTTCCGGTTCTGGGTGTACCTCGATGAGGAGGGCATCTGCCCCTGCGGCTACCGCCGCTTTAGAGACAGCAGAAATAAGCGATCTCTTTCCGGTACTATGACTGGGATCAACACATACCGGGAGGTGCGAGAGCTCATTCAACAGGGGGACGGCAGTGATGTCCAAGGTGTTTCTGGTATATTTTTCAAAGGTCCTGATCCCCCTTTCGCACAATATAACCTGCGGATTACCGTTAGAGAGGATATACTCAGCCGCCATCAACAGCTCCTCGAGGGTTGACATCATCCCCCGCTTCAATAGAACTGGTTTATCATACCTTCCCACTGCCTCGAGGAGAGCGTAATTCTGCATATTCCTCGCTCCAATCTGAAGGATATCCGCCACCTCTCCCACCACCGGAACGAGCTCCGGCGACATAACCTCAGTCACGATGGAAAGACCCACCTTCTCCTTCACCTCTGAAAGTAGCTCAAGCCCCTTTTCCTTCAACCCCTGGAAGCTGTAGGGCGAGGTGCGTGGTTTGAAAGCGCCTCCCCTTAAGATCCTGGCGCCCGCCTCCTTCACCGCATAGGCTGTCTCCATTATCTGATCCCTGCTTTCCACTGCACAGGGACCAGCCATAATGATGACCTCATCACCTCCAATGCTGATACCGTTTATCCTCACCACGCTTTTTTCGGGGTTGAACTCCCTGCTCGTCAATTTAAAGGGCTTGAGAAGGGGAACTACCCGTTCCACCCCCTCAAAGGCGGCAAAATAATCGGGGGGGATCTCCTTTCCATTCCCCACCACTCCAATTACCGTCTTTTCCTCCCCCTTAAGGAGGTGGGCTTTGAAGCCCAGCTTCTTCACCTCCTTTAGGACCTTTGAGATATCCTTAAGGGAGGCGTCTTTCCTCATTATTATTACCATCTCACCCTCCCCCCTTCAAATCGGGCCTAAGATTGACCGCTTCTCCTAAGTATTGATGCCTTACTTCATCCTGCCTTTTATCCACATAGGCATGAAGTAAAACCCTTATTACTCTCTCCATACTACGCGGTACATCGATCTCCCGAGCACATAAGGCAGGAACATATTTCCAGCCCATCTCCCTCAAAGCATAAGCGGGAAACTCGGCGTTAATATCTTTGGTAACGGTAAAGAAGACGCTTATAATGTTTTCCTTCTCTAAATTATTCTTTAAAACTATACTCTCTAAAAGCTGCTTAACTGCTTTTAGAATACATTCTCTATTATTCCGTTCTATCTTAATAGCACCCCTTATACCTCTCACCCAGACACCTTTCTCCTCGTTATTGTTCATATTACCCTCCTTAAGCTCTTCAAAAAAGCTCTTATTTCTTGAAGAACCTCCTTTTCCTCTTCTCTTCCCTTTATTAGGCTAACGATGGCACTCCCTATTATCACCCCATCGGCTAATTCCGCCACCCTCTTTGCCTGCTCGGCGTTCGATATGCCAAAGCCAACGCAGATCGGCTTGGGGGTAGCCTTCCTCACCCTTTCCACATAGGAAACCAAATCTTGAGGAAGCTTATCCCTCACCCCGGTCACCCCGGTAAGGGAGACGAGATAGATGAATCCGGAAGATTGGTCTCCGATCCTTCTGATCCTTTCCTCGGAGGTGGTGGGAGCGACGAGATATATCAAATCTATCCCATTAGCGGAGAGAACCTCCTTCAGGGGAAAGCTCTCCTCCAGCGGTAGGTCTGGAACGATCACCCCATCAACCCCCGCCTCCTTAAGCTCCCTTCCGAACTTCTCTATCCCCCTTGCTACGATCGGGTTGAGGTAAGACATCAAGATCAGCGAGGTATTGACCTCCTCCTTTATTCGAGCGACCTCCTCCAACAACCTGGGAAGGGAAAAACCCCTCTCCAATGACCAGTGGCTTGAGTGCTGGATCATCTTTCCATCAGCAAGAGGATCGGAAAAGGGGATGCCGATCTCTACAAAATCCGACCCTTCCTCATCAGCCGTCAATAACAACTCCCGGAATAGCTCCGGTGAGGGGTAAAAGGCAGTAAAGAAAGGGATAAACGCCTTCTTCCCCCGAGACCTTATGACCTTAAACCTCTCCCCAATCCTTCCCACTTTCTCCTCCTATCTTTTCTATTATGTTAAGGTCCTTATCCCCTCTCCCCGAGATATTGATCACCACCAAGCTATCCCTATCAAGTTCCCGGACCAACCTTTTGAGATAAGCCACGGCATGAGCCGACTCAAGAGCAGGGATTATACCCTCCAAGGAAGAAAGCTCCCAGAAAGCCTCCAGCGCCTCCTCATCGGTGACATTATCGAAGCTAACCCTCCCGGTATCTTTGAGGTAACTTAGCTCAGGTCCTACCCCAGGGTAGTCCAAACCGGCTGAGATCGAATGGGTGGGCAAGACTTGACCCTCCTCATCCTGAAGGAGGTAGGAATAGGAACCATGAAGAACCCCCGGCGTTCCCCGGCAAAGGGTAGCCGAATGCTCTCCTAACTTCTCTCCTCTCCCCCCTGCCTCCACTCCGATCATCTTCACCTTCTCCTCGCCAAGAAATGGATGGAAGAGACCGATGGAGTTCGACCCTCCACCCACACAGGCGATGAGAAAGTCGGGCAATCTCCCCTCAAGGGAGAGGATCTGCTCTTTCACCTCCCGTCCGATCACTGACTGGAAATCCCTCACCATAGTGGGATAGGGATGGGGACCGACAATTGAGCCTATCAGATAATGGGTGGTCTTCGCATTGGTCACCCAATCCCGTATCGCCTCGTTAATCGCCTCCTTCAGTGTTCGAGAACCGGCTTTTACCTTTATGATACGAGCACCCAGTATCCTCATCCGCAGTTGATTGGGCGCCTGCCTTGCATAATCCTTCTCCCCCATATAGATGACACACTCGATCCCAAGAAGGGCACAGGCAGTGGCAGTGGCTACACCGTGTTGTCCTGCTCCTGTCTCCGCCACTATCCTTTTCTTCCCTAACCTCTTGGTCAGAAGCGCCTGTCCCAGGCAATTGTTGATCTTGTGGGCACCGGTATGGCAGAGATCCTCTCTTTTGAGGTAGATCTTGCATTTGTATTTCTCGCTCAAGTTCCTCGCGAAATAAAGTGGCGTGGGCCGACCCACATAATGGGTGAGATAGTACTGAAACTCCTTAGAAAAAGATGGATCGTCCCTGGATTCAAGGTACGCCTGCTCAAGCTCGAGAAGGTTCTCCATCAAGGTCTCAGGGACAAACCTCCCACCAAAAACACCGAATTTACCTAACTCCTTTGAAGATCCCATTTCCTCACCTTTAGGATGAATTCCTTTAACTTATCGGGGTTTTTAACTCCTTCTTTCTCCTCTACCCCACGACAAACATCGACCCCGTAAGGGGAAACCCTGGAAAGGGCGAACTCCACATTCTCCGGAGTCAACCTCCCTGCCAGGATCACCCTCCCCCACCTTCCCGCTTCCCTGGCAACATCCCAATCATAGCCGAGAGCAAAATCGCCTTTGGGGAGGTCCAACATAAAGAAGGGAAGACGAAACCTCCTGATTTCCTCTAAAACCTTACTTCCGCCAACCTTGAAAACCTTGATCCCCCTCTTCCCAAATGCCTTGAGGTAGGATACATCCTCCTCCCCATGGAACTGCGCCAGATCGAGAAGACAATACTCCATAACCTCCCTCACCATAGAGAGCTCCTCGTTCATAAAAACACCGACGTTGTAAACGAACGGCGGAAGCTCTAACACCATCTCCCTCACCCTTTCCGGGGATACCCTCCGTGGGCTTGGGGCGAAGATGAACCCCAAAGCATCGGCACCGGCATCTACCGCCATAAGCGCATCCTTGAGATTGGTGATCCCACAGATCTTGATCTTAGTCATCCCTTCCCCCTCAGCGCGGAACAAAATGACCTAAGCTTCTTCCCGGGATCGGCTGCCTTTACCAAAGCCTCTCCAATGAGAAATCCATCGGCTCCAAGTCCCCGGTAAAAAACGAGGTCCTTTTCTTTCCTGATCCCGCTCTCCACTATCTTCACCTTAGAACTGGATATCAGAGGGAGAAGCCTCCTCGACACATTGAGATCCACCTCAAAGGTATTCAAGTCCCTGTTATTTATGCCGATTACCTCTGCGGAAGCATCAAGGGCTTTTAACAACTCTTCTTTGGTATGAACCTCTACCAGGGCTTCCATCCCCAATTCCCTGGTGAGATTTAGAAGATCCTCAAGCCTCTTCCGGGAAAGAAGAGCAGTGATCAAAAGCAATGCATCTGCACCGGCAAGCTTTGTCTCTACGATTTGATACTCATCGATGATGAAATCCTTTCTCAGAATAGGAACCTTAATGAATCCCTTCAAGTCTTGAATATCCTTCAACTGCCCACGGAAATATCTCTCCTCGGTTACCACCGAGATTGCCGAAGCACCGTTAGCCTGATATACCTCTCCTAACTCCTTGACCTCGCCTTCAAAAAGAACGCCCTTCGAGGGGGAAGCCCTCTTTATCTCGGCGATGATCCCGCCTCCCGAACGAATAGCTTCGGATAAAGAAAGAGGGTGAGAAGTGGTTTTCTCAGCCATTCGCAACAATCGAAAAAAGGGCAACCGCCTCTTCTTCTCTTCAATGAGCTCTCTCTTTATCTTTGTCATCTCCTTTAAGAACTCAATCATTCCTTCCTCCCTTGGCGAAGGAAATGAACTGGGAGAATAATCTCAGAGCTTTGCCGGAATCGATAGATTCTTCCGCCATCTCCACCCCTTCCTTTATGTCCCTCGCTCTACCCGAGACAAAGATAGCTGCTCCCGAGTTCAACAGAACTATCTCCCTTGCCGGTCCCTTTTCCCCCTTCAATACCCGGTGAAGGAGCTCTACATTCTCCCTAACCGAATAGGCTTTTATAGAAGCTAAGGGGACACTCTTGATGGCGAAAGCCTCCGGGACGATCTCTACCTCCTCTATCCCTTCCTCGGTTACCAGAAGGCCCCGGGTGGGTGCGCTAATGGAAATTTCATCCAAACCATCAAGGGAATGGACGATCAACGCCTTCTCCGTTCCCATAAGCTTCAGCGCCTTCGAAATCGGCATCATAAGATCGGGAGAGTAAACGCCCAACAACTGCCTCTTGACCCTCAAAGGATTGGCTAAGGGACCGATTATGTTGAATATGGTCCTTACCCCGATCTCTCTCCTCGGCTGAAGGGCATACTTCATCGCAGGATGGAACCGGGGAGCAAAAAGGAAGCCAAAACCGATCTCGTCGATAGCCTGAGCCACCTTCTCCGGGGAAAGATCGAGATCAACCCCTACCGCTTCTAAAAGATCGGCACTCCCGCATCTGCTTGAGACAGAACGATTACCATGCTTTGCCACCTTTACCCCAGCACCAGCAGTTACAAATGAAGAGATGGTGGAGATGTTGAAGGTGGAACGACCGTCTCCCCCGGTTCCACAGAGATCGATCAGGTCCTCGCTTTTTGTCTCGATCTTCACCGCCTTTTTCAAAACACCCTTTACGCTGCCGACGATCTCCTCGATGCTCTCCCCTTTCATTCGGAGGGCAATGAGAAAGGCGGCGATCTGAACCGGGGTGGTCTTATTTGACATAATCTCGTCCATCACCCCCTCCGCCTCAGCCGAAGCCAGACTCTTTCTCTCCAAGAGAGCGGATATCGCTTCTTTGATCATAATCCTCCCTCCTAACCAACCAGTTGGAGAAAATTTCTCAAAATCCTTTTACCTTCCCTGGTGAGAAAGGATTCCGGGTGGAACTGAACCCCTTCCACCCTTTTATCCTTCAGCCTTATTCCCATAATCTCCCCCTCCTCGGTGTAAGATGAGACTTCGAGAGAGGGGGGAAGAGACTCCTCCTCAACCAAAAGGGAATGGTATCTGGTAGCTATGAAGGGGTTTTTCACCCCCTCGTAGAGCGTCTTCCCATCGTGGTAGATCTCCGACAGCTTACCGTGCATCACCCTATCCGCTCTCTTCACCGTTCCACCAAAGGTATAGGCAATGCACTGATGACCCAAACACACCCCCAATATGGGGATTTCCCCGGCAAACATCTTTATCAACTCGTTGGAGATACCGGCTTCCTTCGGGGTCTTGGGACCAGGAGATATGACCAGGTAATTCGGTGAGAGCCTCCTCGCCTCACGGAGGGAAATCTGGTCATTCCTCCTCACTACTACCTCTTCGCCAAGCTCCATAAAAACCTGAGCCAAATTGAAGACGAAGGAATCGTAATTATCTATTAGTAAGATCATCCTCCCCCTCCGATAGCTTTATCGCTTGATATAATCCCTCCATTTTGTTCAAGGTTTCCCAATATTCAGCCGAAGGATCGGAATCCGCCACAATCCCCGCCCCAGCCTGGAGGTAATACCTCCCCTGCTGATAGACGATCATCCTGATGGCGATGCACATATCCATATTCCCATCGAGCCCGAAATAACCGAGAGCGCCAGCATAAGGACCCCTTCTCATCCCCTCCAGCTCCTCGATGATCTCCATCGCCCTTATCTTGGGGGCGCCGGTCACCGTTCCCGCGGGAAAGGCGGCTCTGAAGAGATCCAAGGCGTCAAATCGCGGGTCTATCCTCCCGATAACTCCGGAGACGATGTGCATCACATGGGAGTACTTCTCCAGCTTCATCCGTTCCTTCACCTCTATGGAATGAGGGAGACACACCTTGCCCAGATCGTTCCTTGCGAGATCAACAAGCATTACATGTTCTGCGATCTCCTTCTCGCTTTGGAAAAGCTCCTTTTCTAATTCCTTCTCCTCCTCGGGAGTTTTCCCTCGGGGTCTCGTTCCAGCAATGGGGTGAACCGAGGCTATTCCCTCCCGTAATTTGGCTAATGCCTCGGGCGAGGAGCCAATGAGCTGAAAATCATCGAAATCCAAGAAGAACATATAAGGCGAAGGATTAATCGTCCTCAACGCACGATAGATCTCGAAAGGCGGAGCGGAGGTCTCTCCAGTAAATCTTTGCGATAAAACCACCTGAAAAACATCCCCGGCTAATATGTATTCCTTTGCCTTTTTAACCAATCCCTCGAAATCGCTTTGGCTAATATTCCCCTTAGGTCTTTTTGATTTCTCTCGCTTCCTGAGTTTGCCTCTCAGATCCAAGAACCGATTAAGAGCAGTTTTTATCCCCTCTATCCTCTTAAAAACCGCTCCTGAAGCCTCTCTCCTATCCGTGAGGGTGATTATCTTCACACTGTGGGTGATATGATCGAATACTACGATATCCCTCATAAGGGAAAGAACACCTTCGGGTAAAGGCAGGCCATCGGAAAGATCAAGTTTAACCGGCTCGAAGAACCTGACTATGTCGTAACCCAGATATCCTACCCAACCGCCGATCAAAGGAGAAAGCTCTGGTTTGGGAAGAACCTCATAGGAAAATACAACCCTCCGCAGCTTCTCCAAAAATTCTTGCGGCTCAGAATTGACCCTACTACCATCTACGAAAATTTTTCCTTCGTCGATTCTGATCGTGGAAAGAGGATTCAACCCGATGAAGGAATAACGACCAAGCTTCTCCCCCTTTTCCACGCTCTCCAAAAGGAACTTAGCGCCGAGCCCTCTCAACTTCAGGAAAGCGGAAACCGGGGTCTCCAAATCAGCGACGATCTCCTTCCAATAAGGGAACAATTTCACCTTTTTCATCTCAAGCTCCTTGTTCCTCAGAATAAAAAAAGACCCACTCATCCTTTCTCAGGATCAGTGGGTCTGTTAAGGGGGAAGAATCCTTACAGACCCACCCTCTTAAACCACCAATAATAGGTGTAGTAAGGGTGGATCGTACCTAAAACCTCTATCTTTTTACTTCCCCCTATATTACCCATTGCAGGCATTATTTTAATCAAGAAAACCCACTTGTCAACCCCTAAATTTTGATCGATTATTTATAAAACAGAAACACTAACTTCTCTCATATATCAATAACTTAATTTTAACGGTTTACTGGCGATGAGCGCTTCTTATCTTCCATCTTAAAGTCAAGTTAGGGGAGATCATCCATATTAGCCCTCAATCTTGTAGAGGGCATAACGGTAGCCCCGTTCGTAATACTCGACTATCAACTTAAGCTTAAAGTTTTCCAGGATGTAACGGCAAAATTTGTTCTGCTCCGGATCGTTCACATTGCACCAGAAGTTGTAGTGGAAATATATCCCCCCGCGAAACCGTTTTAACTTGCTGGTAATGAAGGTTCTATTATTGAACACGAGGTAAGCCTGAGCGGAGCTCCTTTTAAAGAGGAGGAACATATTGGGATTGTGGGTGATGATCAGTGAATTATCGGGAACCATTCGGGCAAATTTCTTGGCGTATAGGTAGTCCATCCGGGCACCCCAAGCCTCCTCGCCAACCGCCCTCACCAACGGCAGAAACCAGGTAAAGGCAAAGACGGTTATCACCAGGGGAACCCATTTGAGTCGTCCTCCCTTAAGCCTCTCCTGAAGGAGGGAGAGTCCGAGACCGGAAAGAACCGCAAGAGGAGCGTAGGAAAGAAGGGAGAAACGGACATCAGCTCCATATCGATAACTCCCGGCATAAAAGGGAATAAATATCCCCCAGAAGAGGAGAAACCAACCGAAAGGAAGAAACTTTGCCCGCCATCTTTTTCCAAAGAAGAATCCCACTATAGCCAGAATGCTGAACAAGACCGGGAACCAGTGATTATCGAAGTAAAACCAACCGTTGGTTCGGAGGTTATAGTGCACATAGCTGAGGGCGAATTTAGGACCCCTGCTTCCCCAGGGCTCCCCGCCAACGGCAATGATATGAGCCAAGTGAGGGATGATTAAAAAGAAGGAAATCACTCCCATTTTGTAGATTCTCGACCTTATAAGCTCAGCAGGAGCAAGAAGAAGAATAGCTATTCCGAAAACGAGGATAAGGAGAAACGATTCCGGACGAAACTGGCAGGCAAAAGGGAGAAGAACGAAGGCGAGAAAAAGAAGGGAGTTTTTTCTCTCCTTAAGGTAGAAGACAAGAAATAAAAGGGAGAAAACAGCAAGGGAAGCAGCTGAAGGTTCAACCGCGGTGGTGTTTGACCAGAGGAGATTCTCCGGAATAAGAAGATAGATGAGGGCAGAATAAATGCCGACCAAGAAGCTGTCGAAAAGGAGATAGGAGAGCAAAAACACACTCAAAACAGCAAGACTGAAGAGGAGATTATTCAGGATATAGCCATAGATCTCGTTATCGCCAAAGATCCTGAAAAAAAGGCTCACCAAATAGGGATAGCCATATGGCTCCTTATTATATTCTCCACTGAAACACTTAAACTCCCCATATTCGTATGTCCCGTAATTGCACATCTGGGCTCTCTTGAGGTGGGCGAGGTTCTGAGCGACATTGAGGTATATCGTCTCATCATAGTAGATTCGGTGAATGCGAGGAGGAAGAAAAAGAGACATCAAGAATGAGCCGAGTACCAAAGCGAGGATTACATATCGCTCCTTCCTGGAGAATGAGATAAAGAGTCTCTTTATATGATCGAAGCTAATGATTATTCCAACGATGATGAGAACGAAGTTCACCTCAAGAACGATGGGGATGATGGTCTTCAACTCCTCCTTTATCCGATGGGGGTTTCCCGAGGACAAGAGAAGAAGAAAGAAAAATACGCCAAGAAAATAAAGCAGGACAAAAATGAAAAATCTTATCCCTTTTTTCATCAAGCCCTTCTTTCCCTCCATTACTCACCCTCCCCTCTTTATTCACCAAAGACCAAGAAATCACCAATTGCAAGGCAATCGCATCCGGTACGGACGAAGGTAGAAACAGCATCTTCAGGGGAGCAAACAATGGGCTCCCCATGGATATTGAAACTGGTATTCAAAACGACGGAAAGACCGGTAAGCTCCTTTACATAGCGCAGAAGCTTCCCGTAGCGGGAGTCCTCCTCACAGACGATCTGGGGGCGGCAGGAAAGATCGATGCTTATCACCCCCTTCAGCCTGTTCTTCATCTCCTCCTTTATGATGTAGGCAGAGGTCATAAATCTATCGGGACGCCCTTTCAAATTCTTGAAGCATTCCTTTGCATCCTCCACAAGGAGAGAGGGGCAAAAAGGCTGGTACCAAACCCGTTTTTTGAGCCTAAGGTTCAAGGCGTCCTTTATCTCAAGGGAATCGGGACGAGCGAGGATGCTCCTTCCCCCAAGAGCACGAGGTCCTACCTCCATCCGTCCCTGAAACCACATCACGATGTTTCCCTCTTTAATGAGCTCAGCCACCCTCCTCTCTATGTCCTCTACCCGCTGGTAATTCAACCTATGCCGTTTCAAGACTCCCTCTATCTCAGAGGGTGAGTAGTCCGGTCCTAAAAAGAGGTTCTCCAATCGATAGGAAGAGACCCCGTTAAGCTGATAATTAAGGTAAAAAGCTGCCCCAAGAGCAAGCCCTCCATCAGCCATATGGGGAAATACATAGCAATCGGAGACTTCAGGAAGGTCCCTTATCTTCATATTCAGCTTGATGTTCGAGGCAACACCACCGGCAAAGGCAACCCGTTTAAGCGATGTCTCTCCTATTGCATTTCTCACCAACTCAAGCACCTTGACCTCGATCGTCCTCTGAGCCATATAGGCAAACTGCTCTGGCGGGAAACACCAAAGCACCCTCCGAAGCTCCTTGAGCATCCCCAACGAGGAATAACGCGCCTTTACCTTAAGACCCTCCACCTTGAAAAAGTCGAGCAAGGGGTTTTTATCATCGGGCACTGGATAGGCGTAATCGGCAAGCGCCATAACCTTCCCTTCATCCTCAAGCTCCCTCATATGGAGGAGGTTGGTTACATGCTCGAAGAAGATACCGAGGGAATCCTTACCTGAAATGAAGGAGAGAGGGCGAAGCTTCCCCTCTTCAAATACGCTCACCGTTCCCGAAAGCCCGTCTCCAATCCCATCGATGGTGAGAACAAGGGCACTATTGAACCCACTGGTGAAGGCAGCTCCTGCGGCATGGGCTAAGTGGTGATTCACGAAGTAAAGCTTAAAGTCAGAAAAACCAAGCCTTCTAAGCGCCTTCTTGATGGGGATGCCTCCGATCCATCTGTAGATGGGAAGGGGACCGAGTTCAGTCAACTTATATTTGGCTCGCTTCTTGATACCAGAGAAAAGGCTTGGCTGTTTCTTCCTCCTCCTTATCAGGTAATACTCCTCCTTAAAGGAAGGGAAAACGCGAGCCAATGTCTTTGCAAAATCGGAGGTGGAGATAGCGATATGCTTTATCTCTTCTGGATCGAGGGCAAGGCGTTCGAAGATCATCCTTATCGAACGCTCGGGAAAGGAGACCTCGAGCTTTCTCCTCGTCAACCTCTCCTCATTTATAGCGAAGAGGACCTCATCTCCGCGGATAAGAGCGGCACCGGAATCGTGCCCGTCCCAGATACCGAGAATATACATCGATCATTCCTCCAATTTTTAACCGAGGATATCGGACAGCTTCCTCAACAAACGCGAAAAAATACTCCTTCTCGCGCTCCTCAAAATCCCGAAGAAAACCCGGGGCTGAGAGTAAAACCTTCGATACGCCCTTCTCCTAAATTTAACGCAATCACTACGGGAAAAACCGGGAAGCTCCATCACCGCCTGATGCTGACTGAACTCGGAAAATTCTCCCTTTATCCAACCCTCCTCGGTGGCGATGGTATAGAGCTCGGAGCCGGGAAAAGGAGCGGCACAATAAAACTGAGCGAAATCGAGCCCTAAGGACTTAGAAAAAGCGATCGTCTCCTCTGCGGTATCCCTCGTTTCTCCGGGAAGACCGATGATGAAGTGTCCCACCACCTCAAGACCTGCCTCCTTGGCTAACCTCACCGCTCTTTCTATATCCTTTCTCGCTATCCCCTTCTTCGCCCTTCTCAATACCTCCTCGCTCGCCGACTCTATCCCGTAGCTTATCATAAAACAACCTGCCCTTCGCATCAGGGTAAGGAGCTCCTCATCCACCGTATCTACCCTGCTGTTTGCTGCCCAGCTTATATCGAGCCCATTATCGATTATTGCCTGACAAAGAAGAGAGGCATACTCCCTATCGATGGTGAAGGTATCCGCCCAGAAGAGAAAATCCCGCACCCCGTACCGGGCGATATCGTTTTCTATCTCCGAAATCACCCGGGGGACCGACCGTTTACGCACCTTCTTCCCATAATAAACACCAGTGGTACAAAAGGTGCACGGGTAAGGACATCCACGAACAGGGGCGACGATTAGAAACCGCCTTTCCTCCAGGGGAAGCCGATAACTATCGAGGTTCACCAGATGCCAGGCTGGATCGGGTAGAGCATCAAGGTCTTCGATAAACCCTCGCTGGGGATTATGAACGATCTCCCCCCTCCTTCGATAGCTTATCCCTCTAACCTTTGATGGTTCGTGCCCCTGAGAAAGTGTCTCCACCAGCTCCTTCGCCGTCTCCTCTGGCTCATTCCTGATGACGAAATCGAGCGCTTCTTCCCTAAGGCATTCAGCAGGAAGGGCGGTAGGATGGGTACCGAAGATAGCGGTACGACAGCGAGGGACCACTTCCTTTATCATCCTCGTCAGAGCAAGGTCGTTCTTGATAGTGGGGGTCGCGGTTGACCAAATAGAGATGTTAGGGGAAAAATGAGCGATAACCTCTCTCAGCCTATCGAAAGAAACACCTTCTGCCGGGCAGTCGATGAGTTTAGCCTGATGTCCCGCCTGCTCGAGGAGAGAAGCGACCATCGCCAGGGAAAGGGGAGGCCAAAGGACAGTCCACATACTCTGTTCCTGGGTGCACCTGCCCTCTCTGATAAACTTCCCTTCCGCCGGGGGATTAAGCAAAAGTATCTTCATTTCGGGAAAAATTGTAACTCAAATCCTTGACTAAAAGAAAAGATATTTTATAAGCGAATAAACATAACGAAACCAGACCCTTGAGAGACGGATGTTAGAAACTCCGTACCTTCGCTTATACTCATGAGCAGGAACCTCAGCCATCCGGTAGCCCTTTTTCAATGTCTTTATTATCATCTCCTGCTCTATGGTGGAGATGTTCTCCTTTAGGTCGAGCTTCTTGAGGACTTCGGTCCTTATTGCTCGAAATCCATTCTGGCTTTCGCTAAGCCTCACCTTGAACCGCCAATTTATGCAGGCGGTGATGAAAGAACTTCCCATCAAGCGGAGACATTCATCGAAGGTACCGTGAAGCTCGCTCGAGCCGCCCAGGAGCCGAGAGCCTGAGACATGATCCGCCTCTTTCTTTAGGATCGGTTCCACAAGCTCCGGGATATCATCTGGATCATGAGAGCCGTCAGCGTCCATAAAAACGGTAATCTCTGTTCTTATATGGGGAATAGCGCTTCGTATGGCATCGCCCTTTCCTCTTCGGTTATCCCTTATTACCTTTGCTCCCTTAGCAAGGGCGATGTTATAGGTATTGTCGGTGGAATGACCATCAACTACGATTACCTCACAGGCGTAATCCTTCACCCGCTCGATAAGCTCACCTATGGTTCTCTCCTCATTCTTCGCCGGTATTACAACCGTTATTGATTTTCTTACTGCCTCTTCCACCCGGAGAAACGGCTCTCAAAACCATTTCTCCATAAAGGGAGCAGAAGAGTTCTTATTTCCCTATTTTTATAGTAGAATAGCTAATTAAGGAGGTAAAAGATGAGGAGACGAGGTTTAATCATAGCGATTTTTCTCCTATTCCTCATCCCCTTGCTCTCGATAGCTGGGGAGAGGGTTATTGCCATCAAAGGGGGTAAAATCTATACCGTAACCAAAGGAACGATAAAGAACGGGACCATTCTCATAAAGGGGAAAAAGATCGTAGCGGTTGGCAGGAATATCAGAATCCCTCAGGAAGCAGAGATCATAGACGCCAAGGGAAAAGTCATCACTCCGGGCTTAGTGGATGCCCATTCCCACTTGGGCTTAGGACCGAGTGGAGGAGTAACCGAGGACAACGAGATGACCGACCCTGCCACCCCGCAACTGCGGATCATCGACTCGATAAACCCTTACGGCGAGGAACCGGACAAAGGTTGTTTCAGGAAAGCCTTAGCCGAGGGGGTAACCACCGTGATCTGCCGTCCGGGGAGTGGAAATGTCATCGGGGGGCAGGCGGCAGCGGTAAAGACCTATGGAAAGACAGTGGACGAGATAATAAGGAACTTCCCCTGCGATATGAAGATGGCGATGGGAAGAAAGAAGGGGACGGGCGGTTACCCGATGACCAAAATGGGCACCGCCTACATCATCAGGAAATACCTCCTCTTGGGAAGGGAATATCAGAAAAAACTTGAGGAATACGAGAAAGAGAAAAAGAAAAACCCAAAGGCAAAACCACCGAAGCGAGACCTCAAGGCAGAAGCGATGGCACTCGTCACCTCGGGGAGGCTTCCAGTACACATCCATGTAATTGATGCCAACGACATAATGACCATCGTCCGGATAGCAACCGAGTTCGGTCTAAAAGATGTCTCCTTAGGACATGCGGAGGAGGCATACAAGGTAGCAAGAGAACTCGCCAAACACAACATCAAGGTGGTGGTTGGTCCCCGGGTCATCGTCTATGATGATGAGAACCATCTGATAGACCTCGCTGAATACCTTAGGAAGGCGGGAGTTGAGGTCTCCATTATGACCGATGCCGATGTGGTTCAACAGGAGTACCTCCGCTATCAGGCAGCTCTTGCGGTAAAATACGGTATGCCCTACGAGGAGGCTCTCCGTGCCATCACCCTTAATCCAGCGAAGCTCGCCGGCGTTGCCGATAAGGTAGGAAGCATCGAGCCGGGAAAACTGGCTGATATCGTCATATTCTCCGGCGATCCCTTCGATGTATTGAGTCGGGCGGAAAAGGTCTTCATCGAAGGGAAACTTGTCTATAAAGCAAAATAAGGGGAGAGTAAAATGAGAGTTAAAGAATTAAAAATAATCGCGGCAATCCTACTCCTTTTCTCCCTCGTTGCATATCCCTCCGAGAGAGCGACGGTCATTATTGGGGGGAAGGTGATCACCGTGACCAAGGGGATCATAGAGAAGGGGAAAATAGTGATTAGAGACGGGAAGATCGTCGCGGTAGGGGAAAATGTGGAGATACCAAAGGGAGCGATGAGGATAGATGCGAGGGGAAAGGTGATCCTTCCCGGTCTCATCGAGGCGGATACTACCCTCGGCCTGGGAGGAATGAGAGGAGGAGAGGCCAACGAGGCGACCAAGCCAAACACCGCTGAGCTCTCGGTACTCGATGCCATCAACCCCTTCGATAAGAACATTGAGCGCGCCCTGGCGGGTGGAATAACCACTGCCCTCATCAATCCGGGGAGAATAAATGTTATCGGAGGCCAAGGAGCAGTGGTAAAGCTCTCAGGGAGAACGGTATCGGAGATGGTACTTTTAGCTCCTGCTGGAGTAAAGCTCTCCTTAGGCGAAGGACCCAAATTCTACTATGGGAAGAAGGGACGTCTTCCCTCTACCAGAATGGGGGCTGCCTATATAGTAAGGAAGGCTCTCCTCGATGCCAGGGATTATCTAAAGGAATGGGAGAACTATCAAGAAGCGAAGAAGGAGGGGAAAGACGCTAAAGAACCGAGAAAGAATCTATCGCTTGAGCCATTGGCTAAACTCTTAAAGGGTGAGTTAACCGCTTATATCGAATGCTACCGAGCTGACGACATTATGACCGCCCTGAGGTTGATCGATGAGTTCAAAATTAAAAAGGCAGTCCTCGTTGGGGTAAGCGATGGGTACTTGGTAGCTGATGAGATCGCAAAGAGGAAGGTGCCGGTCATCATCACCCCAGCAGGGGTAGAACCTCATAGGATGGAGACGGAGCGAATAAACATAAAGAACGCC
>Ga0190338_1000005_pt1 | contig 76429 bp, 99 predicted proteins | sample 4872041112_MG_FD_163434 | JGI IMG/M metagenome (GOLD analysis project Ga0190338, IMG submission 163434) | Hydrothermal vent sediment bacterial communities from Southern Trench, Guaymas Basin, Mexico - 4872-04-11-12_MG | ecosystem: Environmental > Aquatic > Marine > Hydrothermal vents > Sediment ... | reverse complement strand
GATATCTATTTCATTGACGAGGACGGTAACCCATTATACTACTGGATAGAGAGCTTTGATGTTGTTAACAAGGAGGCTCTGATATGGGTTAAGGTACCATCTTTACCAGCAAACTCAGAGAAGACGGTATATATGTACTTTGGAGCAGACAACCCATACGCAGAGTACAACAATCCAGAAGAGGTTTTTGATTTTTACGATAACTTTGAAGGGGATAGCTTGGACACTACAAAGTGGGACACATCATTAGCTGGGACTAGTACAATAACATTACAGAATGGAGTAATAATTTTAGATTCTGGGGGAAAGGGGAGTGTTGGTGCAATTTTAGCAAAGTATCCTACAGGGACGGGATATGTCGTGGAGACGAGGGCATACGACTTGAATTACTACACTCCTAGAAATATCTGGGTTAACTACCTTATGGTTTCTTCCACAGTAGGACGTAGAGCGGGTATGGGACTGGGAGCAGATATGTATGGCATAAATGAAGTAGATTATAGTACAGTTACAACTACGTGGGTGTATTCAGTATCTAAAGCCCTAGATGATAATGACATGTATAGGATCACCGTAAAAACCCACTTAAATAACGTTATAGAGGTAAGCATCTATGACGAGACAACAGCAACTGAAGTGGCTACGTTCACTTACACGGAGACTTCTAGTGGCACATATCAGTACGGCATATCATTATCTGAGAATATACTGGTAGTGGACTATTTCATAATTCGCAAGTTTGTAGATCCCGAACCAAAAGTGACTCTTGGTTGGGTAGATAGCTTATCGGAAGGGCGAACATACTATGCACCTATAACGATCACAAATCTTATGAATCAAGATATAACAGACTACCAAGTGAGGCTGGTCTTAAACTCCACAAACTTTAACGGATGGTCGTATGTAACGTACACAGATGGCTATGATATCTATTTCATTGACGAGGACGGTAACCCATTATACTACTGGATAGAGAGCTTTGATGTTGTTAACAAGGAGGCTCTGATATGGGTTAAGGTACCATCTTTACCAGCAAACTCAGAGAAGACGGTATATATGTACTTTGGAGCGTATGCGAATCCGTATTATTCATATATGGACATATCAAAGGTCTTTATCAGAATAATTGATAACCTAGTGGGAGCGTGGACATTCGAGGAAGGTTCTGGAGTAGTAGTCCATGATATGTCTGGGAACGGATATCATGGAACTATCTATGGAGGGGCTACTTGGGTTGACACGGGAGATCCAAGACTCGGATATGCTCTGAGTTTTAACGGGAAAGATGCCTATGTGTCTATTGGAGACTTCTTTTCCGCTCCGTCATCCCTGTCAATCTTTGCGTGGGTAAATATAAGAAACTTTACAGAGTCTCCCATACTTGTTAAAGGTATAGGACAAAAAGGCAATCGAGAGTATGAACTGAGTGTTACTGATGGTAAAGTAAGGGGTGTTGTAGCACGAGAGAGTACTGATACTGTTATAGTCGTAGATAGTGCAACATCCGTACCAGCAGGTACATGGGTCTTTGTAGGAACAACATGGGACGGATCTGTGCTCAAAGTATATTATAATGGTACAGAAGATGGGAGCACAACGGCACAGATCACAATAGAGGACTTATCAGCACCGATAGAGATAGGTAAAGACCAAACACCCGACTACGCTAACGCTACTATTGCGGAAGTTTTACTCTTCAGCGATCCACTTACACAAGAGGAGGCTTTAGACCTCTACAACAACATCGCTTATATCACGTTAAGCTATCCTAATAACGTCTTGGTTCGCAAGTACGTACTAGTAGAGCCATCAGTAACAATTGGAAGCGTTAAGAGACCTTTAGCAACTTACGCTTTACCACCAGAGTCTCTGATCCTTGTGCATAGTATAGCGTACATGCCAAATGCCTCACAGTTTAACCACACTTTTACGGCAATCGACACTAGTACTGCGGGTTACGAAATAGACTACACAACACCATACGGCTGGAGGGTTTATGCAGATCCTTATGACAGCACAAAGAACAATGCTACATTAATAAGCGAGGTTAACATAACCTTGCCATACTCAAAAGTCATCGTGGAGAACGTGACGCTTTATGCCAAGAGAAACGCTACGGGGAGTTACAGTAAGCTTTGGATAAAAGTTCTTGATCAGAACAACTCTGTTATTGCGGAGTACATAAACACGTCGCTGGACACGAACTGGACGAAGATCATAATACCGATCAACACAAACATCAGCGGACAGATAAACCTTTGGATCAATGCGACTGTAGAGTCTTCGACCACAGTAGGAGAAGAGTTGGCTATCAAGGACGTCAAAGTCTTTGTAAAGCACGAGTCTTATATAGATTTCAAAGTGGCTTGGGAAGCTAACGTTGAATACTTTAACTGTACAGCAACCTTTACAGTTGAACTAGCCTCCACAGAGTATCTCAATACGTCAGTCATAACCTTCAAGCTCATAGAATACTTAATATACAACGGCACAGACTACCCCATCCAACCGATACTCATAGGCAACGAGACAATAGGTCTTCACAACTACTCTGTCTATAGGATAGACCCAGCGAACTATGCCCAAACAACAAAGATATATGCCTTCTTGGAGAACAAGCTCAAGTCACTAAAAGCTCTCAGAGATACTGTACTTGTTGGAGAACCTCTGACAATAGACCTTCCAGATATAGGCAATGTAACAATTGTTGAGCTCAATGTAACATATACTAACGTCACATCAGTAACGTTGAAATTTGACACCATCGGAACATTTACTATAAGAGCTAACATAACAAGAGTACCGTTATGGAGACTTGGATATGCTATAAAGACAATCACGGTAAAGTATGGTGTTCTCTCTGCTAGAATACTCGATGCGGATTCTAAGGGAATAGACTACGAGGACATAGTTTTCCAGCTAGTTGATAAGACTAGTGGTAGCGTAGTTGAGGAGTTTACAAACGTTTGGCAAATTGATATGACCCAGTTAAGGGCTGGGAGCTATATCCTAAGGGTTAAATTTAAGGATCTCATAGTGGCTCAAAAGGACTTTGAGCTTAACATAACTACCGACGGATCAGCAATTGACTTAATCTGTCCAATGAAGAGATTATCAATAGACTACAGAGGGTTTGCTAGGACAGTAGCTACTAACTATGATAAGGAAATCGTGAGCGTAGAGAACATGAGTACTAAGTTCCCATACTCGAAGATGAAAATACTCTTAAATGGTACGGGATCGTTCAAGCTGTATGTTAATTATCAAGAAGACCCTCCAACGAAGGTCAGCGTTGCTGTTAGTAACATAACCGACCTCAAGTACTACTGGAGCGGAAATTACCTAGTCATTGAAGGAGTCTTAGGAAGCATTGGAGAAATTAATATAGCGGATCTATACAAAGTTAGGCTTGAAATTTACGACAGACTAGGAAACCCAATGCCCGAATGGATATACGCAACCATTAACAAGACACAGCTCTTCGGCTCAATCATAGAACATCTCCTATATCCAGAGACGCACCCGATAGAACTCCCAGAAGAGATTAACGGCTTCGAGTTCTACTCCTACTTCGACGGGTATAACGAGACGGTAAGAAACATAACCATAAACAACACAGACGTGCTTTACAAGGTCTGGTACAGAATACCAACGAAGATAGAAACAGTAAAAGCCTTCCAAGTCACAGCATCTTGGTTCGAGAGGTTCCTTAAACCATTCATAAGCTCAGACGAGAACACGACAAAAGTTTACATTGAAGGATACCTAAGGGACTATTATGACAATGGAGTGCCTAACAGACCTTTGATCGTGAACATAACAGATGTTCAAGCAAACTTCACTTGGAGCGTTAATACCACTACAGACCCCTCTGGATACTTCAGAACACCATTACTAGACCTCATAAGGGGTAGGACTTACGAGATAAAGATCATATACAACGGGGACAGCATCTATGTAGGCACACTAACCACTACAGAGCTCACACCAGAGACACTCCCAGAAGCACCAGCACCGATAACTGAGATCATACCCATAAACTACATCATCCTCGGAATAGGAGCCCTAGTAATAGTTGGAGCTATTGTAGGCATAATAAGGGCTATTAAGCACACCATAGAGGACATAAGGGAGACCAAGAGGTTCATCAGAAGAAGACGCTAACTTTCTTTTTCTAATAATTTTTGTAGCACCTTCTACATCATATTGCTAATAATATTAGGCGATGAATATATTATCATATTTTGATAAATTATATAATTGGGTGGTACTAATGCGTAAGCTTTACAAAATATTCACGATATTTGCTGTTGCAATAATCATATTTCAGATAACCATTCCGACCCTTTATAGTGTTGAGGGAACATCTACCACCGAGAACACAAGCGATCCAACAACTTACAATCTCCAGTTCATTAAACTCTGGGAGAATGTGGATAAGTACATTACGCCCACGTTTATGGCTGGGTTCTTGGATGCTGGTATTTATGGCAAGTATGTTGTAGTCTTCTCAGTGGGTCGGGGGGACGTTTCGAGGAGTTACATTAGCGTAATGGATGTTGCCACTATTTTTGATTTGGTTTACATCTTCAGAGTTAGCGATGGAGCCTTAGTTTACAACTTTACGGGCAACGGGACTTACTTTGTGAGGATAGACTTTTCGGGGATATCATTATACAAAGTCTGGGATCGCTACGGCTTCTTTGACCCCTCTGGTAAGTGGATGGTGGAAGACCCAGCGTATTATGGGACTAATGCACGTGTAATAGACGTTAGCGACCCATACAAACTGCAATACAACCCAAGTGAAGTAATATATCCCATAGATTGGGGCTTCACCGATACTACCGTAGGGAATTTCTCTTATGCAACGCTTACAGACAATGGCAAGTACCTCATAGTAGGATATCCCGCTAATGGGACTGTTCTAGTGTTCAAGCGAGACGACGAGCAAAAGAAGTACATTCCCTACCAATTGCCGAAGATAGTATCAACAACGCTTGGCGAAAACTCTTACACGGTCAGATTTGGTGAACACTTCAGCGTTACACCAGATGGCAAGTATCTAGTCGTAGGATCTGCATATTATCCAGAAATAGAGATATATTACAAACCTTCTGACGAGTATTTCTATGGGTTAGTAGGGGCATACGACTTACCCGTAAGTACATCTGGTATTGGAGAGACGGGTGCCATCGGATGGAACGAAGGATCATTAATAGCAGTTCCAGATGGGGAAGGAGGAATATACATAATGATTCTCACAAACGATGGCTGGTGGCTGGTATTTAGGGCATATTATGATGGGACATTCACAATATTACATACCGAAAAGGTATCAGATGGTTCGAATAGAATAAGTCCAGCATTTACATGGGGTTCTGTGTCGAGATCAAGTGACGTCATAGCATTGGTTTCTGAGGTAAGCTTGGACATAGGGAAAGCCTTTATTTATGATACCGTCCAAAACAAGACATATACCCTAGAATGGTCAATCGGCTATGGTACGCAAGCAGTTGCAGTAGATCCAGAGGGATACATTTTTGCTGGTGAGGGTTTATGGAAAGTAATAAAAAGGACTGAAGCTACGGGAGACCCAAGGATAAGGCTAGAAGGGCACATGTGGTTCAATACCTCGGACTTCTATATAAAAGAGAGTTCCGTTTATTCCCCTCCAGCACCAAGTGATGTAAACTGGACAGCCTCCATAACCTCTGGAGACATCGTAGTGACTAGGGCTAGGATAGTCTCAGACCCCGTTTTATTGATTACGGATGATAAGGTCAAAAACGCAAGGTTTAGAGATATGTTTTATAGCGGTTATATAGGGATATCTCCCCTCATAAAAGTCGGTGGGAGTGTGGATGCTTTTGGAATACTACCAGATGAGACTGTTGACGAAGTAGCGTCAAAATATAATGCAGACCCATCAAAGATATTACCAACGTTTGCCAATTTTACAATAGACTCCCTCTATGGTTGGAATGGTAGCGGTTTTGGTGGGGCTACAGTAAGTTACGTTACAATGGTAAATCTACCTTTTGATAGACCAGTATATGTTGAGCAATACGATGAGCTTACTATAGTAAGCGATTTTGCTATAGCAACTGTAGCACCAATATTCGATGGGAATAATGACCTCAAGGGCTTATACAGAATTGTGATACCAGCGTCTTCTGCCGCTACTGTTTATGGGACATGGGCTATAGCAAAAGAACTTGCGTCGCAAGTTGTATATTGGACATACGGGACTCAAGCAGCAACCGTTATTGCTGGGACATCAATAGGGGCAATAGCATCTGGAGTCTGTGCTGTTGTTGGACTTGCGTTCTTGATAGATGCGTTTGCAACCTTGAAGTATAGGGAAGAGGCTTATTCATCGGTACGGTCTCTTGTTATGATGATACCCATAGTAGAAACCTCAGACGGGAAGAAATATGGCGTAGTTGTAATGGCATTGCCCCAAGATGAGATAGAAAATGCTGGGGGGGAGTATATAACCCACGCACAAGCAATTGCCGAGAAACTAGGTCTTAATGGTGTAGAGGTTGTTTTTAAGCCCTTCGGTGCAAATTGGGAAGAATATAGAGGGCTTATCGAGGCTGGACATATTCCAGAGATTAACCTCAAAGACGCTATTGAAGAAACGCTTGTAGAGAAATACGGGTATAACATTAAAGACCTCAAGATTACCAAGGCTAAGTTAGTTGTTGAGACCTTAGCTCATGGGAAAGTAGGATTTTGGGACTGGATAAAAGGAGGAATTAAGATCCCAGTAGTTACTGTAATCTCTGGTGTGAAGATAGATGTAGTGGGAACTCCGAGGGAGAGAGTTTTTACAGACCCCGACGATATAAAGACCTTGGTAGATAGCATTACTGTGAGGTTTGGTGATGAAACACAAACAGTACCCCTCTTGACCTCTACAGAGGGAATAAAAGGGACGTTTGTTGCCCCAGTCGGGGTAGGCATTGACAAGTTCTCAATAACTTTCAATAAGAAGGTACCATTTACCATTGCTGTGGACTTCAGTATGAGGGCTAATATTTACATTGAGCAAGTTATGACAGAAGTTGGGGGATATATGTATGAGTCGTATATCACGTTCTTATGGGGAGGTACTGACGAATATACCCCTCAACTCCATTTGGACGCCCTAGGATTTATAGATGTGCCATATCAGCTTTATAAAGCAGTTAGAGTAGCAATATATGCGTATGGTACTCATGAAGATGAATTTACAGAGTATTTAGACCTTGCGGGAGCTATTGAGGATCCAAACTCTCCAACGGGGTATAGGTACACATACATGACTGCAAAGAACACATTATTCCTAGATCCAAGGAATGGGGGGATATTACAACCTACGGAGACAATCGTATTCAAGTACTTCTACGTAGAACCCCCAGACGTATCTGTGGAAGTACTTTTCAACGGAACATCTGTAACGAGCACCCTAGCAAAGCACGTTATGGTAGGGATATACAGCTCCCAGATAGGTCAAAACGTGGGAGTAAAGGTATCTCTTGAAGTATATAAGAAAACGGATACTAATTTGACATTAGTTGATGCTAGGGTTTATGAGGAAACCATATACGTTGAGGCAAATAAGAAAGAGTGGATCACATACGATGTTGCAGACCTCGTGGACTTGGCAATAACAACGATGCGTAATGAAAACAAGGTAACGTTCTTACAAGTGACGGCAGAAATAACAGAATACACCCAAGACGAGGATCCTACAAATAACAAGATGATAGCAGTCTATTATCCCCCATCAAACCTTCCATACGGAACATTGGAATCACATACGGTAACGGTATTTGCTTATGACGCTAGGACGGGAGACGGAGTCTCTGGAGTAACAGTAACGCTGTCAAGCCCAGATGGGAGCTATTCTGGTGCAACAAACTCTACGGGCTATGCAACGATAACAGTACCATACGTAAGGATCTATAACATTACAGTATCTGGTACGACTTACAGAGCCCCACCATTAAGCGTATATGTCTATAAGGACGGAACAGTCCTCGTACCGTTAGTACCAGCAGATATAACCGTCAATCCCCCAGCAAACGATAGTGTAAGCCCACCAATAACCATAGGAGGAAACGATTACTATTGGTTCTCCATATTTGTCTCATACAAGGACGCATTCCCACTTGATAATGCCCAAGTAACGATATATGACCAAGACCTATCCCTAACGTTGTTCAATATGACCACAGATCTTTCTGGATACATACACGTGCTTATTCCAGAGAACAAGAACATAAAGTACACGATAGACGCTACAAACCCACAGAATACTTCTCAAACATACCACTTTGAGAGGATGCTCACCATAACACAGCACTATATGTTTGCACATAGCGTGTACTGGAGTAGTAGCTACTACACTCCAGAAGTGTATATTGCCGATGCACGATTCGAAATATCAAGGGGGCAAGGGTTCTATGATGCCCCAGTAAAGCACTTAGTGGTATTATCCATTTGGACTAACTCCCCACAGACAGTAGAGATAAAGCTTGATGTCTATGATGCCAACGACCCCAACAACCCGATATATGTGTCTTCTAACTATTGGAATGTTTCCCTCTCAAACGGTCTCAACAAGGTGTACACATGGGTAGATGTCAATGCACCCAATGGAGGAAACTTCAAGGTAAAAGCCACCATTGTGAGCTATGAAGCTGACACGGACACTACGAACAACGAGGCGTGGACAAACGTCCAGTACCTAAAGCCATTCGTTGACTACATAGTCAGCATATCGTATAGGGTTGTTGAGAGGAAGCTTGACTGGGCAGTACTACCAGAAGACAAGGTACAGATATCTATTGTCATAAAGTCTATGAACACAAACGTATCGTTACCCTTGGATTTATCTCTCACAATAAAGAAGCGTGACTGGGGAGGAGTATTAAAAGAATATCAAAACATCCGTCAGACCATAACTGCCTATGGAGACGTCGTCTATAAGAACCTCACGATTACAGTCCCATGGACGGATAGGGTCAAGATTGATGTTTCTGCAACACATCCTTGGGATGACAAGCCTTGGAACAACATCGCTGGTGTAGTGATAGACGTATTCCCAGATGCGAAGGTATCTATGTCATTACTACCAGTTGTAACAGAGGGTAGTGAAATCACAGTGAGAGTACAAATAATAAGCAATGTAATGGAAGAGGGGTACACAATAGGTCTTGCCGTGAGAGACAACAGCACAAACACTTTATTAGGCTTTACAGAAGTAGAACTAAAACCAGAAGTAACGGTAGAACTCAATTACACAGTCCCGAACAACCCAGAGATGTTTATGGGCATAAGGTACCCAAGCCTTAAGAGGACGTTTGTTGCAAGCATTACTGGAGACTTTTATGACGGCAACAACTGGTCTGAGGCAGAGGTAACAGTCCTTAGCTCCCAAGCCTTTACGGTGATCATGATAATTGCTATAATTTTTGCACTCTTGTTGTTCGTAAGGATTGTGAAGGACACCATAGAAGACACCAATGTAAAGAGATATGTGAAGAGAAAGCCCAAAGGCTACGAAAAGTATTTGAAGGACACCATAGAAGAAGGTTCTGGGAAGTTTGTACGAAGACGCAACTGTTAGTCTATATGAAAGTAGATATGATTAGAAGGTAAAAAGTAAAATGTGTATTTATCAATACTATAATAAGGGTGGGAGCTCCTATGGATTCTGAAAAACGATTCAAAGTTGATGAAGGTTTCGTAAGGATCATAAAGATTGTAGCCTTAGCACTTATGGTAGTCTCCGCAGTTGCTATAACAACTCACATTCTACCACTTGCAGAAGAACAACCCCCGTCTGGAGAACCCCAAGGAGATATCTTCATTAGGTGTACTTTAAACATAGACCTAACAGATGCGGGGGGGAACTTCGAAGGATACGTTGACCACGTGGACATAACGCTTGAAGTTTGGGTTTATGATCCGTCAACGGGAGATACTATCCATTTAAGCCCTAGTGACAAGGTTGTTACGGGTTATACGAGCCCATCGTATTCTGCAAATTGGATCTTTGACTTTACAGAGTATGGTACGTACTATATAGTCAAAGCGACGGTAGTTTATTACCTCGTAGGTATTGGGGAATGGAACACCTTTTACAAGGAATTTACATATACAAGACCCCCTCAATATGATATTGTTACTGAAATAACACACAACTGGAAGCCTATGGATGGGAATTACTTCCCCACGGCTCCTACCAATCCTCACTTCACGATAACGCTTCACCAGACCTCGCTAAGCCTTGAACCAAGTCAGTCCTTCTCGATAGATGTTGATGTAACAAATGGCGGCTCTGCCTCTGGTACCGTGGAATTGAGGCTAAAAGACCACAATGGCAATGTTGTGGATTCAGTTTCAGCAACTTTAGATGCGGGAACCTCTACTACCTTAACCCTTTCAGGCACAGCCCCTAGTACAGAGGGTACATATCAATGGACTGTCGAAGCCTATAATGTAAACACGGGTCTTGTAGATGAGTCACAGACCTTTACTTTAAACGTACAAGAACTTGTTCCGCATTTTGAGTCTGTTTTAGACAAGACCTCGATAACTTTAGAGCCCAGCACATCATTTACGGTGACTGTTACGGTAACAAACGACGGTACTGGAGAAGGTACTGCTGAAATTAGACTTAAAGACCATAATGGAAACGTTGTTGACAGCAAGACTATAACATTAGAAGCTGGGATTACGGGGTCTGTAACGCTTTCTGGTACAGCCCCAAGCTCCGAGGGAACATACACTTGGACTGTGGAGACTTATAACCAAGATACGGGACAAGTAGATGATACGGATACCTTGACTTTGAACGTAGAGGTAGCACCAACACCGACGCCTACACCTACGCCACAGCCACACTTTACAGCAACTTTGGATAAGACCTCTATTACTGTTGAGCCTAGCGGTTCAATTTCTGTGACCGTTACTATAACAAACGACGGAACTGACGGTGGAAATGCTCAGATAGATCTTAAAGACCATAACGGAAACATTGTGGACGGTCTTGTAATATACATCGACGCTGGAGAGACTAGGTATGTAAAGTTATCGGGCACAGCCCCCAGCTCCGAGGGAACTTACACTTGGACAGTAGTAACCTATAACGTAGCTACTGGTACTGTAGATGACACAGACACGTTAACAGTTAACGTCCAAGCACCATCCCCAACACCAACTCCAACACCAACACCCACATATCCGCACTTCGTATCAACCCCACAGAAGACGTCAATAACGGTTGAAACTGGAAAGTCATTCTCTGTGAGCGTCACCGTAACAAATGATGGAGATGCATCTGGTACCGTAGAACTAAGACTGAAAGACCACAACAATAACATAGTGGACACAATATCAATGACACTTGACGTGGGGATGTCTGCAGCATTGACCCTCTCTGGTACAGCACCTAGTAGCGAGGGTACTTACCAATGGACTATAGAGACGTATAACACAGTTACGAGCAGTACTGACGACGTGGATACGATAACAGTTAACGTCCAAGCACCATCACCAGAACCCACACCTACCCCAAGTACGTATCTGTGTTCTGTAAACCTTGACCTTACAGACGCTGAGGGTAAGTTTGAAGGTTATGTTGACTACGTAATGATAAGAGTATTCGTGTATGATTCAGAAGGAAACATTGTTGCCTATGCGATTGAAGACCAATGGAAAAGCCCATCATGGAGTAAGTCTTGGAACTTAGAGTTCTACGATGGGACATCATATACAGTAACTGTTAGTCTCAAGTACTATATAAATGGAAGCCTATGGGATGCCCCAGCAGATATATTCACGTTCACATCAACATCAACAACGATCTCTTGGAAGCCAATGCAAAACGTGTTATTCCCAGAGATCACAACACCAACTCCTACTCCAACTCCTACACCTACGCCAACACCTACGCCTTGGCTACCATTACCGATAGAAATACCACAAGAATGGTACAAATACATATTCATTGGTCTCATAGCCCTAGGGTTCATTCTCTTCATAGACATATTGACAGACGTGGTCTGGAAAGATATATACAAGTTTGTCAGAAGGAAAAAACGATGATTTCCTTTTATCTATTTTTATTGTAGCACCTTCTACAAGTTATTTGTCAAAACTGATAAATATAAGCTCAACGCTTATTGATTATATGCGAAGGGATATATTATACGTAGTTTTCCCAATGCTTTATGTCATATTTTCTCTTGGGGATAACATCTTCACGTATTATTATGTCCGAGTCCTAGGTTTCCTTGTTGAAGTAAACCCATTCAGGGCATATCAAGTTTATACACAACCTCTTTGGACTTGGTTTATTCGGGACTTCTTAATGTTAGGGGTAGCAATAGCATTAACCTTTGCCTATAAAAAGCTTATGGAGAGAGACCCAAAGACTCTGAAGTTAGCAAACAAAGCTTGGATAATATTAGCCGTTACAGCTATAGCGAGGTTTATACCGATAATCCACAACGTCCTATCACTATATGGGATAGACTCACCGTTAGACGATGTCTATAGGATCTTCTGGTAAAAAGACTTAAGTCTTATTCTTATTTTTTATTATTTTATATTTTAGATGTAGCACCTTCTACATTTCGTTTGTCAAAAAGGATATATACAAAATATCATAATTTTTATACTAGGTGGTAAAAATGTTGAGGGATAAGAGGGCTGTATCCCCAGTAGTTGGTGTAATCCTAATGGTAGCAATAACGATAGTCCTAGCAGCAACGATATATCTCTGGATAAGTTCTATGAAACCACAAGAGACAACACCTTCAGCGACTATGTCTTTTAAGGTGGATGTTGTTGAAGTGGGTAATTGTAATGTCTTAAAGATTACCGTGATAACAAGTCCCCACAACTTAAAGTGGAGTCAAATAGAGTTTATAATTGATAGTCAGAAGCTTATATACAACAATAATGAAGAGGTAGAAGCTGGAGATACGGTATATATTTACAAAGATAGTGAGGGGTTGAAACTGGCGACAAGCCTTACGGAAGTCCAGCAGAACGTTGCTTCTGATTTTGCTACGGGTACCGTAACGCTAAAGGTTGTGGATGCAAAATCCAACGTCGTAATATTTGAAAAAGAAATGATCTTAAGCTGACAAAACTTTCCCATTTTCTTATTTTTTTGTAAAACTCATTGAATTAGACTCTTTCTCTTTTTTGGAGGCATATACTCTGATTTCTTTGTTTTTAGGGGCATATAAAAATTGAACTTACAAAGTAGTAATTAAACTGTAAGTCTAATTTTTTTGAAGACTCATCCTTTATAAGAGATTTGCAATATGATTTATATAAGACTTACAAAATGAAATAGGACTGTCAGTCTTATTTCGTAATACTTATATATTTCTTGTGTGCTACTTTGTTTTAGGTGACACAATGGCTAAGGCAGTTTACTCTGAGTACTTGGTTGCAGCCGTGAAGTATCTGGTTATGAAAGGAATTACTAAACCTAGTGAAATAGCTCAGCGTTTAGATATATCTCCATATACCGCTAGAGACATTAAATATATGTTGAAAAAGAGGGGAGAGCTCCCCGAACCTAACAGCCTTTGGAAAAATAGAGGACGTAAACCAAATGGGAGTAAGAGTATCAAAAAAGATAAAGAGATCAATAGACCTAAAGATATAATAGATGAATTATTAGAAGTATTGGGTGTTTGATATGGATCCATCAATACTCGCAGCCCAAGCCGTAGGTGGGTTTACTGTTGGAGCATTAGTAGGTTATGCCATAAGAAAGGTCACAAAATGGATACTCATAGGGATAGGGATACTCCTTTTACCCATCGTAGGACTGTGGCATTTCGGAATCCTATATGTTGACTGGAACGCATTGAACCAAGCAATAGGAAACTTCATTAATTGGCTTGGGGTAAACTTATCCGATGCCTCTTCAGCATTTGCTAGTGCGGGTGCTCTGGGAGTGTCTGGGCTCGTAGGCTTTGCTTTTGGAATCTCTGGAGGATGGTTTAGAGGTACAATACTCCCTCCAGAGGGGGAGAAGAGTTTTGTGAGGAGGAAGAAATAATGGAAGCAGAAGCAATAAATGGTAGAATTTATTTGATACCCCCAAAAGGACTTTTACAAGATTTTAGGGATGTAATAGAAGACAAATTTAACGGCGGTACGTTTAAGTACATAGAGAGACCATTTCCACTACCACCAAGAAATTTTGAGATAGAGCTTGTTGTTGATGATGACTGTGAGGTATGTCCTACAGCAGTAGAGATAACAGCAGAACTTGTAGCAATGCACAATAACATCACAGCGAAGATGTATAACATAACCTATGTGGATCCCCCATTCTCGCCCATAGACGCAACTCCAGCATTTAGAGTGAACAAGAGAGTGATATTCTACGGAGTCCCCCTTGATCCAAAGGGCATCAGAGAGTATTTTATGAACTTCTTGAAGGAAGCATACATTATAACACACCCTAGACTCCAAGAACTCTTATCGACGCTTAAGAAGTTCTCCGATACATATGGCTATCATAGAAATCCCAACGACGTAGCCTTTGCAAATATTATCTATCGTCTTCTGAAGAACATAGATGAGTACGGATATCCTTATTGTCCTTGCAGACCCCTCAAGAAAGTAGAAGGTGCTACACCCGAAGAAATATACGAAATGAACAAGGACAAAGTATGTCCTTGTCCTTATGCACACACAGACATAAAGACTAAGGGACAATGCCTCTGTAAGCTTTTCTGGAGCAAAGAAAAGGTCGATGAGTACATACAAAAGAGACTCAAGGAATATGGATGGATCATAAAGGAAATAGACAACGTCCAGAAAGCTTTAGAAGACTTAAAAAAGAAAGTGATAACGGGAGACGGTAAGATGTTAGCAGAATCCATATTAAACAAGATGCAAGTAATCTACCTTAGCTTACCCGACTAGTGCTCACATGGAAATCTCGGCATTCTCTTCCCATTTGAGATGACTTCCTCTAGTTCTTCCCTTATAAACTCTTTTAGTTGACCTAACTTCTTTCTGTAGAATATACATGCCAAGACATCCATATTTGGTGTTAGTACAAAGGAAGATATCCCCGCTGGACAGTTGTTGCTTACTATAACTTCGTGTTCCATAAGCCTTTCGATATCTTCCTCTGAGGGCAATTTTTCTGGTGAGCCTCTTATCGGCATTGCTATTACTGGAATCTCTCCCCAAGCAAGCTTACGCATTGCAACAAACTTTTTAAGCTTTATTATGTCCTCTATGTTGTCCTTCATTATTATGGATCTCACTATCGGCTGTATATCGTATTTTCCAGCGTCCATGAGAACTTTTAGAGCGTACTTGAAGAGACCATTAATTCCTCTAGTCTTATCGTGTTTCTCGCCAAAGTAGTCTATGCTTACTTCAATGGCATCTGGTCTAGCCTCTAACGCTCTCTCTGGGATATAGCCATTTGTTACTATCGTTACAACGTACCCAAGGTCTTTTGCTACCTTGACGTAGTCTCCAAGGTTTTCAAGCATTGAAGGCTCTCCCCCGCTGAGAATAACAGCCATATCGCCGTCAAAGAAGTCTCTAAAGAGTTGTAATGCCTTGACGTAGTCTTCTATACTCATCGTGTCAGTTCTTTGCATATTCCTTAGAGGGCAAAAGGGGCACTTTGCTGGGCATTTATAAGTTATTTCGGCTATGATTTGCACCATTTTCAACACAACCCCAACTTTTTCAATATCTTTTCCTTTATTTTAGCAGTCCACATCGAGTGTTCGTCTTCAAGCTCTTCTTGGTCTTTATAAAAATCTTCCCAAGACTCTACGTCGTCACGCCTTTTCTTTTTGAGGAACCCATCCATAGTCGTCACCTAATTATTATTACCTTTGGAAAAAGATATATATTTGTTGTTAAACATTGATATATTGTTAAACATACTCAAAGGTGATGCTGGTGATGCCTATGAACGAGAAGGTACTGACACTCCTTGGCGGAATACTTCTCGGTATTGTTTTTGGGGTTTTTTTGGTTAGTAAGTCTATTATTGCGGTTGCGGGGACTTATCCATGGATCGTTGCTATTCTGTCTTCCGTCCCAATGTTCTTCGGCGGAGTGCTCATTTCTAGAAAAACATCAAAAACAGAGCCTATACGATTTAGTGGTAGAGTTTTTGACTTCCCACAAGCACCCATAATGATCGAAGTTGCTCTTACACGAATGGGTGCATTAGTTCCGAGAGGGGAAGAGTAATGAGTGATGAGGTTGATATTCAAGTTATTGCAGAAAGAGTTTCCGCCGTTGTGAACAAGAAAATAGCATTGATCGAGAAGAAGCTAAAAGAGCTCGAATCTAAGGTTTTAAAGCTAGAGTTTGATGTAAACACAATAAGATCACAGACTATAGAGTCAATTGTAAGGAGTGCGTTAAGCGTCAAGGTAGAGGACATGACATCGGCATTGGCGTCAAAGGTAGGAGCCCAAATTTCTGACGTAACATCGAACCTTAAGTTTACTAGTGAGAACCTTGAAAATGTAGTCTCGAAACTCGATGAAAAAATAGACTCTCTATCTAAGTTAGAGACACTTCCAGAGAAACTCCTTGAGGCTATTGCAAAGAAGGAAATAAAAGCAGATACATCTGAGATCCAGTCTAGCTTGTTGTCCTTAACAGAAGATGTGACAAAGGTAAAAAGGGAGCTAGACAAATTATCAAACCTTGAGAAGGCGTTGAAAGAATTAAATACATCGTTAAAATCTCTAACAGAGCTCCCACAAGCTGTTGCAGAGCTTAGCAGAAGGATTAGCAATATGACTAGTGATATCGACGACTTAACGGAGAGCATTGATTATGTTAAGGACGTGTTTTCTAAGCTTGAGGAGAGATTAAAGAGTCGACTCCCAAGCTCGGAGGGAGGTCAATGAATGATTGGTATCTCAGACCAGAAGAGATCATAGCAGAAATTAGGAAGAGATACCCTACAGAAAAAGCTCTTAAACCACCGAAGAGACCCGCACTTCCAAGACTTGCGTTTGCAAACGAATATCTCTATGGGGCTCCCATATATGTTTATGGGGAAGGGATCAAGGGACAGTATCTTAGGCACGCCTACTTTGACAGAGAGGGCAAGAGGTATTGGGTAATAGAGTATGGCTTTGTCACTCTTTACGGGAAATTAAGGGACGGTAAGATAGTGCCATTGGTCGTATTAGGAGTACCAACGAGGTTTGTATTTGAGTATAAGCCAAAAGATTTTGTGGGCTATCCACTAGAGACAATCCCAGTAGGAACGCTTGAGTGCCTTGAGGCTCAGATGATAAACCTAGACCGAGTCATGCAAGGAAAAGACCCAATCCTTATCATTGATAAATACGATTTCCTAAGAGGAGACGGCGGGAAAGTCCCAACGGAGTTTATGGATAGGATAATGGAGCAACAGAGACTCATAGAAACCCTTCAGACCACGGTCTGGGAATATGAAAAGGCTATAAAAGATTACCAGACGAACATAAACATACTGCAAGCAAGGGTGGCAAAGCTCCAAGAACTCGTAACGTCCTACGAATCAAAGATCATAAGGCTTTCTACGGAAGTTACATCAGTTCAGCAAGAGCTTATTAGGTTGCGTGAGGAGATCCTTGTAAGAGGCACAGAGGCAGAGACACTAGAAGAGACAAGGAAGAGGTTACGTGATCTAACAGACGAGTTGACGGGAATGGTAAAGGATGTGTCCTCATGGATCTCAGATTTGAGAAGGACTATACAAGCAAACAAACCAAGAGAGGAGGGTGAGAAGGCGTGAGCACGGCACAGCTAAACATAATAAACTCAACCATAAGAACCCTGCTGACAGAAATTGATGATCTCAAATATAGAAGAATCAAACTGGAGGATGTACTCAAGACCGTGGATGAGCTTGAAGACCAAATAGATGGAATGATATCAAGGTTAGCTCCAGAGAGAATAACAGATGAGAGGTTTAGTGCTGCTGTAAATGCAGTAAAGGATGTCTCAAAGGAAATGAAAGAACTTAGGGATGCAATAATAAGTGGGAGATACGCCCTTGCAAAGAAAAAAGTACTTGATGTTCAATCTGTGGTCAGAAATGCCTATAGGCTACTTATACTCTTGCATGCTGGGTCACCGACAACGCTAATTTTCCAAGTCACTCCACAGTTCCTCCGAGAGGAACTCCTATCCGCTCCAGAGGCACTCGTCTTCGCAAACCCAATGGCATCACAAATATATAGCATCCTCCAGAGAAAGGGTAAAGCAAGCGTAGAGGAGTTGGCTTTTGAGCTTAAGATTGACGATGAGACGAGAGACCAGTTTAACAACGCAATAGCTCACTTGATTGCTACGGGGTACGCTAAGCCGTACTATGACTCTTCTGGTAAAATGATACTAAAGCCTGCTAAAGGGTGATGATTATGGTGTATAGTGTCTTCTACTATGGGATGGAAGCGATTACAAGGGCAATACTAGGATTCACACTCAAGTTGTATGAAATAGCTAAGAAGAAGGAAAAGGAGAAAGTGGTAAAGAAGAAGAAAAAGGAGGCACCAGCACCTACGTGGGGATTCTTCTCGACGGTAAACATGTATAATGCAAAGGAGTACACTTGGGTGGGGAAGAGTACGAATCTCAGAGTATCAATACCAAGCCTTATTAAATTGCCGATAAAGGCACACGAGACAGCGAAGCCACCAGAGAGATTATATTTCACATTTGGCGAGGCAGCCTCACCAGACTGGTTTAAGGAGATCGAACACCTTGCAGAACTAATTGAAAAGAGCAGTAAGGGTGGTAAGGGTGCTTCTTGAAGTGATAATGGAGGCTGAAGTGAACTGTCCCTTCTGTGCAAGGCTAAAGCCGTTACTTGAGAAGCTCTGTAGGGACTTAGATGTTCCATTAACAATCAAATACTTGGGCAATAGGGCTGTAGCAGCATATGAGCCTAGTGTAGCATCTTCTACATTTTCACCAGAGTGGGTACAGAGATGGGGTTTACCCGAACACAAAAAGAAGCTTGAAAAAATAGCACCAGTCCTTAGCTACTTACAGAACATTGGAGCACAAACATTTCCGAATGTGATAATAAAGTGGCATGATGGAATAAGGACTAAAGAAATAGTTGTCAGAGGCTTTAATCCAAGAAGAGCTAATGAGTATTTGAGGAACCTTTACGTATTATTATCAACACTCAAAAAGGTGGTACGGAGATGAAGAACAAATATACTTGGAAGGAATTGATTGGGGAGCCCCAGCTCTGTGAGGGTGGAAGGCTGATATCTATTGTCTTCTGTTGTGACCCGAGGAAGAAGAAGTGTCCTATCCTTGAAGAGGCTTTAAAGAGTCTTGGTCTTACAGAGGAGGATTTTATAAAGGTTATGGAAAAGCATAGCATACCGATAAAGGAGATTGACGGTACTGGTTTTGGAGACCTAGCATTTTGTCCCTCGATGGAGAAGGAGTCTAAGGACAGAGATACGTTTCTCCTTGAGAACAATTGGGGGATAATAAAGTACCTTAAGTATAAGTTCAAAATATTAGAGGATCTAATCCCAGAGGATAAGTGGGATTATGCGTTTGAAACAAGGATAATGAAGCAGTATGCTATAGAAGCACTTGAGCTAGATACCCAAAAGGTTTACAAAGCCCTAGCGATGGGCAACATAAATGGGACACTAATAGTTACAGAGATCATCAAAGATAGCGATTTAAGCGATGTAGAGCTAAGGTCAACAATAGCAAAGACAGAGTACGTTGGAGTGAGAATTCCCAAAGATCTGGTATCACAGCTTGATGAACTTGTTGAGAAGGGCATTGTAGGCTCACGTAGTGACGGCATAAGGAGGGCACTAATACTATATCTATCAGCAATATCCTCTGGTGTTAAACAAGGAATGCTTGTGAAACGGGAGAAATCTCAGTAATATTTTTAACCTTATTTGCTCATAGATTTAATTGGTGATAAAAAATGGTGAACGTAATAGGTAGAGGGCTTGCAGCCCTAAAGGACTGGGTTGAGAGATGTCTAAGGGCAGGCGGAACCCCAATATTTAGGACAAAGTTCGCTGGAAGACGCCTAGAGAACAACGCTGTTATCGTAGCTTGTTACAGAGCTGGTAAGGAAGTCCCCGGTGGGACAATCGAAGAGATACCCTTAGAGTTCATTGAGAAGATGGAGAAGGGCAAAGGAGACTGGAAGTGGCTCGTAGAGAGGCTAGGAATCCCATATAGATACTAAAGCTCACACTTTTCGTCTCTTTTGCTTTCTGCTATTTCCACTTTTTTGAATTTTTTGACAGTTAGGTATATATTTTCTTGTTCTGATATCTTATTTTGGTGGGAAAATGAAGATCGTTATTTGTAGAGAGGATCTTCCAGAAAACCCTAGGTGGAAGATACAGAGGTATCCCTACGAGAACTGCTGGGATATAGACGAGTTTTTCACAGAAGCCTCGAAGGCTGGTGAGGGAAGTAAACTCTTTGAAGAAGCTCGTAGGATATACTGGGAAGCTTATTGGAGGCTTTTAGGTCGCTATAAGAGGGGAAGACCGTTTTTTGAAGTCTATGAGGTTTATGAGACGGTTAATAAGATAAGACCAGTCTATGACAGAGAGCGTTGGATCCTCTCGATGATTATAGGCTCTGCTATGGCAAGCGATGTAGTACCACCTACAGCTAAAGCACAGACTGTAAAGCTATATTCTAAACTCTTTGGAAGACCCGTGGTAAGACAGAGGTAAGAAAACTTTTGACAAATATTATATACCTATTTTTTTTATACATATTATAGTGGTCACTATGGAGATGGATATAGATAGAGTCCTTAATATCACAGAGAAAGTAAGTAATGCAATAGGAATCATTTTATCAATGTTTCTAACGATCCAGCTACTCGGTGATCTGCTAGGAGTGCCGATAAGTGAGTTACTAAAGACGGCAGTTAGTAAACCTTGGGTTATCCCAACGGAGTGGATAGAGCAATACTACCCAATATGGTACGGCATGGAGTGGGGGCTACTTATTCTTATGGTATTCGACAACGTTTATACAACGAAATGCCTCCAAACGATGAAGTCCCCCCCACCCGTAAAGTACGAGAGATGGATGTCATTCGCTATTTTTATGTTGTCGTTTTGGCTTACACTAGTGTTTAGGTATGGATCGCTTACGATGATAACTATATTTGCAGCGATAAGTTTTTCATATACGATGTTCATAAAGAAAGAATAGGGTGTTACACTATGGACGCAATGTCACTACTTTATCAGCTCGCATATTACTTTCCCTATTACGTTGTTTTAGTCTTTTTCCCTATGGTAGCTAGGGTGCTCATCGAAAGAGCTCTGGGGATAAGACCAGAGATATTTGAGAGTAGGGCATTCCCAATATTACCCCTTAATATGGCGTATGAAACAGCGTTTAGAACCCTCGTGTTATCGGGGCTATACTACCCTCTTTTTGAGGAGCTAGTTTTTAGAGGACTTCCCCATTTCTTCTTTGGCTCTCTTGGAGTTGTAGTAGGTTCTACAGTCTGGGTACTCATGCACCCAGCGTGGCAACTTCAATATCTTACGGCATTTCCGTTAAAGAAGAAGTTGGCATTTACAGCAACATCAACAGCGTACTATGTCTGTAACGCTATATTCTATTCAATGATGTGGATAAACGGTGCTGGATTAGCGGCAATCATATATCACGCAGCACATAACACGTGGCTTACCTTAGCAGATATAATCAGAGAGTCGATACCAGTACCCAAGTTTAGGTTCTCCAAGAAAGGGAAGGAGAAGAAAGGTTCGCCAATAGCTATAAAACCAGTTTTGGCTTCTAGAAGGAAAATTCCTAAGCCCTCAGAAGAGGAAAAGCTACCAGAGCACACGATGCATTTTGTTGTCAAAAAAAGCACACCCTCACTATCACGTGAGGCTGAGGATGCCTTGAGTATGACATATGTTCGAAAGAAAGAGTAAAAAATGTATTGCTCAATAATTTATTATTGGTGATGGATATGCCAAAGATCGAGATGGCACCAAAGGAGACATACCTAGCGATAGGGTTTGTCTTTGCAATAATCCTAGCGATAGTGCTAGTGAACCTTGGATACATTACCACACCATTAACGCTGGGACTTATCGTTACGTTGGCAACAATACTCGTTTTATTGGGACACACTTTGGTTAACAAAGGGATACTTGCTAAGCCTACGTTGTATATTTGGTACCTTATGATATTCGGTCTGACAATGATTTTATACGGTGCAATATACGGAGGATACTTGCCCATTGCATTCTCTTACGGAGGTAAAGTAGCAGAGGTAGCATTATCCAATGCATTGTTCTACACATTGCTTGTTGTTGCTGTAGTCGGTGCAGTTCTCAGCACCTTCTTCGGGTACCATTACTTCAAGAAAGAGTAAGGTACTGAGCTAAAGCTTTTTATTGCCTTTATTTATTTTTTATTTTTTGGAGGGAAACTAGATGAGAGTTTATCGAATATTCAGAATAATAGTGAATAGTTTTGCAATGATTCTAATGTTACTTGTTGCATTTTTTGTATGGAACTATAGTCCGTTATACTCATTTATCTTCTTCTTAGCGTCATTGGATCAATTTGAGGATGTTTATTTTTATGTCTATAGAAAAAGGCTAGTGCCCGTATGGATGTTTCCGTTTGATGTGATGTTCGAAGTAGTCCTTGCTGGTGTTGGTGTAGCAATATTGATATTCTCATTGATATATTACTCATACTTCCAGACGTGGTTCTTCAGAGTTATGATTCCTCTATCAATCGTCATAATATATTCTGCTATAGAAGATACTGTAGTGTGGATGAGGAGTGCTCGTGCAAAGACCGAAGAAACGTTATCACCATCTATGGTGGCACATTATGTATGTCCGAAGGAAGAGATCTACGAGGGAAGGAAGTTCGTCAGAAGAAAGTGGTAAATTTTATAAGGATACTATTGATGATGAGGTCAAGTCCATACTTAGTGACCCCAAAGTCAAAAAGTACATTTTCCTAGTCGGAGATATAACTGCAATACTCGTAATTTTGGTATCAATTCCCTTGATAATATCTTTTGTAGAGCCTATGCACTCGGCTGTTTTCCGAATTGACCCAGACCTTAAGGCACAGTTGGCTGAAGGAATCCCTTCTAACGCTTATATTGTAGCAAAAATAGACGCAAACATTCCTTTGAATCGCATAAACGTCCTAAAGGTATGGTATTTTGGAGATATAAAGATTGTAAAAGCAAAACTCCTTTCAGAATCTCAACTCGAAAAAATAGCAAAATCTGGAGGAATAATATCGATATACGGAGAGAAAACTCTGACAAAGTCTCCTACGTACTACCTAAATGTTGAGGACTACCCGAATTTTAGAGAGGTAGATATAGACAACGCATTTCACAAAGCTGATGGAGTATCATGGACTGGGGATGGAGTCACAGTAGCAATAATAGACACGGGCATTGATTATACGCATCCAGATTTCTACGATGAGGATGGAAAATCAATAATAAGGGTCTTAGCATCTGTTTTATATGTAAATGAAGAGACTGGGGAGTTTTTAGAGTGGGTACCATACGTAAACGGGTCTATGCAAGACCTCTTGGAGTTTGATATGGCAATATGGGAGCAATACGGCGAACCAGCGTTTCTGGACATTTGTGGTCATGGGACACACGTTGCTGGGATAGTTGCTGGACGAGGGTGGGCATCAGACGGAAAATTCAAGGGAATAGCCCCCGATGTTGACCTTGTTATAGTTAAGGCATTCAACAAGGACGGAACGGCTTTTTTGGAAGACTGTCTTAACGGTCTAAGTTGGGTATATAATAATACAGAAAAATATGATATAAAGGTACTGAGTCTAAGTTGGGGGGCAGCATTTGCTTCTGATGGTCACGACCCTATTTCTATGGCTGCAAACGAAATAGCAGAAAAGGGAGTATTTGTCTTTGCAGCAGCGGGGAATGAGGGTAACATTCCGACAACAATAGTGGTTCCAGCAGTAGCAGAGAAAGTGTTTGCAGTAGGGGCTTGGGATGCATATTATGACAAGTTAGCACCGTTTAGCTCTATAGGAACTACCATTGACCTAAGAATGAAACCAGACTTTGTAGCTTCTGGAGTAATGGTGGTATCGTGCAGATCTCAGTACGTAAGGTTCTCAGAAGAGTATATGGTCGGAGAATATTACGTAGCGATGTCTGGGACTTCTATGGCAACCCCAGTCGTTGCTGGAATAGCAGCAAACTTCATAGAGTATTATAGGTACTGGTACGGAGAAGATCCAACTGTTAACGACTTTTTAGAATGGATCGAGCACAATGCGAGGCACATCAACTTTGTTAAGGACTTTATAACTGGTTATGGAATACCCTATTCTCCTCACACGTAAAGAAAAGCTTTTTAGATATTTTGCACATATATTTTTTTAGGGTGAGCATCATGAAGTACGGGATAGTGGCAACTCTGATTATGATACTAGCGATTGGAAGTCTGATCGTTGCACCAATGTTGCAGGCAGAGGAAGCAAACTTCAACGTGACAGTAACTGTGATAGGGGACGACGGGAGACCACTAGAGAACGCCCAAGTGACTCTCTATGACTCCTTGGGCAACGCATATACCAACAAGACAGACGAGACTGGAGTTACGGTAATAACCGTACCATCAAACGCAACGTACTTAGTTGTCGTGAAGGGAGAATATTACATACTTGACACAATTACTGTTTCTGGAGACATGAGCTATGAGGTAAACGCTAGTGCTATGTATTACGCAAACATAACCTCTGAACCAGTATCTGCAGACGTTATCTTAGGGCTTACATCATTTGAGTACGTGAACATAACTGTAACCACAAACGTCAAGGTCTATGCACCGTCAGAGATTAACGTGACGTTCCCAACAGAGATAAAGAAGTTCCCATGGAGGTACGTCCTTGAGAACATCACTTATGACAACACGGTAGTAGAGAACAAGTCATACATAGTCCTTGACATGGCTAAGGACTACGACGTGAAGGCTAACTATAGGCAGGAGTTCTACCTCAAGCTAGAGTCTTGGATGCTCTACTTGCTCGTAGGGCTTCTTGTGTTAGCAATAGTCATAGCGTTCTTCGCTGGAACTAGGACTGCAAGGGCAGTAATCGAAGAATGGCGTACAAGGAACAGCAAGTTCGTAAGGAGGAAGTAAAACTATGACCGACAAAAAGGAGTGGGTGGAGAAGGTAAAGAAAGAGTTAAATGAGTTTGTTATTGGAGACGAGGATTTAGATAAAGTATTCGAACCTTTATTGAACACTTGTTCAAAGCTTGCAAAGACATACGATGAGTTCAAGCAATGTGTTTCAGAAGGAATATCAACTTTAAAGAGTGTAATAACCAAAGTTCGTCCTTAGTCACTTTTTATTTTTTTGTTAATCCGTCACAATTTTTTAGGGGGAGCATATGCCCGTTAAAAGTGAGCAAACAGTCTCAGAAGCAACCCAAATACACCTTTTTCTCTCGATTATACTACTTCTTCTTCTAACTAGGTTCTGGGGACTTGTCCCCGATACGTTTGGTGAGGCTCTTTTTGCGTGTATCTCAATGCCCGCACTATATGCGATGTCATACTACACAACAAGGAGGTACAGAGAGGTAAAAGGGACATTTGTAAAGAAAAGGACTGGAGAACCAGTTTATGTTGGAAGGAGGGTTGACTGGACATCAGAAATAATTGCAATATTGTCGTCCTACTTTATGGGGTTCATAGTCTTTGCATCGTTTACGGGAACATGGGACATAATTACGTACACGATAGCGTTCTTCTCAATACAGCTTATGAGGTTGATAATTGTAGAAATATCAATGGAAGCACAAAAATTAGGGATGGACATACAGCACCCGCTTATGATAGTGCTGATCTCGCTGACATCAGCCACGTTGGTACTTCTCGTATTGACTGGTATTTTCTATTTTATTGGCGTATTCCTGTAGTTTCTCTAGAACCCACATTTTTAGTAGTTTGTAGTTAGAGATGTTTTCGTCACTAAAGAACTCTTCTTTCACTTTCTCAAGGAGATCATATTCTTCCTTCTCCAAGTATATTGATACCCACTTCCCTCTGCTTTTGCCTTTTGGCATATTGGCATCACCTAATATAAGAATATATGTGTGGTAATATATATTTTGACAAAAACCAGCCCCAAAAAATGTAGAAGGTACTACTTTGCCACAGTTTGCCGCAGTTTGCCACATTCGGTTTGCCACACTTATATATTGTGGCAAACTTTTGTGGCAAACCATGTAGAAGATACTACACATAAAAAATGATAAGATATTTATGTTTGTCAAATTAACTAGAAATAGTTAGACCTCAAGAGGGCACTCATCCGTATTGTCGTGCCCTCTTAAAGGGGGTCAGTCCTATATGAAGGATGCTCAAGATAATTATATAAATCTTTCTCTAGAAGAGAGGATAAGACTTCTTTTGAAGGATGGGTATTCTATAAGGATTCACAAATTCAAGTCCAAAGGTAAGCTCTATTTTTATGTTAAGGCGATAAAGAATGTTGATGGTAAAAGGAAGGAGACCACAGTAGCGAGAGTGTCTCCAGAGGAAGCAGAGAGGCTTAAAGAACTAGGACTCGTTGGGAATAGGAGAAAGTTAAACCGAAAATCTTATAAGAAGAAGCAAAAGACCCCCAGTAATAACACTACTACTAGTGCCCAGCCCAAGGTCAACAACGGTTTAAATTTTTTCGATCATGTTGGTGGGGTAGAACCCACCCAAGGGAAAGAAGTGAGCGATCATAACAAATATAAAGTCGGTTTTCATAACCTTTCTCTTACGTTAAACAGAAGTATCGAAGCAAAAGACCTTGTAGGGAAAGGGTTCTCATATAACGAGAGGTCAAAGCAATATATGAAGTCCTATGAGGTAATGGGGAGAAGAGTAACGGTCTTCGTAAGCAAGAATGGAAATGTATCTATCAACGTTAGGGCATCGGAGAATCCCATAGGCAAAGAGGATATAAACGCCTTTGTCAGCGGTCTTCTAGGGCTTTTGTGCTCTGTTTTCGGGAAGAGAATAGACGCTAGGGAAGTTACCGTAAAGAACTTCGAGCTCAACGTTGACGAGAACTGTGACTATGAACTCCCAGCGAGGAGGCTCGAAGTAAGCGTGCACATGCCCGAAAAGAACAAGATGAGGAGGGAAATTAGGTACAGCGGAGACATTCCGCTGACGGTATTTATGAACGGGGGGTTTACAAACGAGTATTTCAAACTAAACAACATAAACGCCGTAAAGAACATCCTATCCGAGGCTACAGACACCCTCTACAGCTTCTCTGGAGCGACATACGTTGATTCGGTTAACATGATCTGCAAGGACGTTGTGGAAGCCCTAGACGAGGAGCAAGTGCACAACCTAATGCTACACGTCAATAAGAGCCCTCAGAGAATCCCAAAGGACTATGTCTTACATAAAAAGGTAAACGGCGTGTGGGTAAAGAAGATAGCACTCCCAGTAAAGAACCTCCTTATGCGTATTGTAGAGATATGGGCTTCGAGGAGGAGCGTTACCATATATGTAAAGGCTTCTGGGTGTCCAATGGGCTATGACGACTTTATGAAAGTCCTTGGCGTCATAGAGCACGAGCTATACAACCTATACGGAGAGACGATATCACACGACGACATTAGGGTTCTGAGGGTGGAGTTCAACGTTGACAACCCAGTTATGATATCCGCCCAAGACTACGTCGTGACCGTAAGGGACATCGAAGAGGAGTATAGGAGGTACATAAAGGTATTGCCCGACGGAAACATGGTTGAACGCATAGAGAGAGTGGAACATAAGAAGAGGTCACTCACGGACTTCGTAGAGGAGATGAAGCTGAGGAGGGATGTCGGGAGAACCCTTATAGACATAAAGAAGACCCTTGAGGAAGTAAAAGGCTCAATGACCTCAAGGCAACTGGAAGTGGGAGCGGTAGTGGAAGCCGTAGCAAACCGTATAGCAAACGTCATCTGGGCTATGTTCGAGAAGCATGATGCAAGCCTTGAGAGGGTATTAAAGCAGTCCCTCAAGGAGCTATTGGACAAGGTCGAGGAGTGGGTACGCAACTACGTTGACCAAAAACTTTCAGAACTCACCGTGAACGTGAACACAAACGGGAACGGAAATGGTCGCAGAGAGTACCCTTGGGACAAGACCATAAACGATATTCCAAGAGGGCTTGTGAAGTTTCTTTCAGAGCTAGACAAGGCTGGATATATACGCATAATGTATGAAAAGGTCATGTACGGGGACAAGCTTTGGGCTGCAATCCGATATTACAAGGGCAACATAGACGGGTTTATCGAGGAAGCCTCATACGAGTTCCTAGATGCGAAGGCTGACCTAAGGAAGCTCTTCAAGTCCGTAATATGGGCAATACGCTTCTACGACAACAAGTACGCTGGAGAGACGGGAGTGCCGTGGAGCAAGTTCCTAACGGCACTCGAAATGCACTATGGCAAGAGCATCGGGGAAATAGAGCTAGAGCTTAGGAAGTGTGGGTATTACAAGCCCCAGATGTAGTAGCTCCTACATCTTGGTGATGGGGTATGGATGAGCCTCAGAAGCAACTACAGCAAGAACACGGTATATACGACGATCACGAAAGTAAGACGCCTTTATGAGATGGAAGTCCTTACAGAAAGCGATGAGGACAAGGTTAGGAAAGCCCTTAGGGAACACGGCTATTACGATAACTACTATGTTCTCGCTTATAGGAAGTTCAATGCGTTTTTAAGCACCATTTAGAAGATGAAAGGTACAGAAAAGAGAAGCGATGAACAAAAATAATAAAAACGAGGAATAAAAGTAGCTCCTCTACTTTTTGAACATCTTGAGTAGTTTTTTCGCAACCTCTCGATCCAACCATATTGACATCGGTCTTGTGATTAAACACTCATCTCTTCCGAAGTCCCATTTACCCTCTGCCATAAAGTCTCCGTCTCCTATGACTTTTCCAGTCCTCTTGTCAATGATCTTGAAGTATGCGTCTATTTCACATCTTCCCCAGAAATCTACCCAACCGTGAATTTTTCCTTTTTTGCCACCAAGTTTTGGACTACTCGACCATATCTCTATGGTCATAGTGTCTGGGTCGTATATTCCCTCATCTTTTAGTATTTCTTCTATGTAGTGCCTTGTTTTTTCACGTGCATTGAATGCGTTAAATTTTTCGTATGCTCCCAAGGGTGATTCTATATGTACTCTGTGCCCTTCTCTTTCAGCTTCTTCTATATCTTCCCAAGTTATTGCATCAAGGAAGCCCATAGAGAAACCCTCCGACACCTTTTTATGCCAGTTATTTATATTTTTCTTTTCGGCTAATATAGTTTTTGGATAGTTTTTGGTAACATAGCTCTTATTGTAGCATCTTCTACATCTCATTTGTCAAAACGTATTTATTCTCTGGTGAATCTATTTTAAAGTGATAATCTCCGAGACCGATGATTGGGACGCCTTGGACTGACGTAATGATGAGTGTGCCCACCGAAGAGGTCTTGCCCCCGTAGTAGAGCACGGGGTCTGACCCTTATGATGCCCCGTGTCTCTGTGACGGGGGCAGTAGAAATTGAATGAAGGTGGGGTAAAATGAATAGAATAATTAGGGAAGATAGAGAGGAAGTTGATATGAATGTGGTGGTGAATGAAAATGGCAGCTTCAGATTATAATGTATGTGCATGGGATGAAAATTGGAAGCCAATGAAACCAGCAGAAATCAAGATTGGAGATATAACAATCGAACTATATAACAGATGGTTATACATATATCGTGGATTGGGTTCAGCAGTAATGATATCAGCAACAGGGGATATTGTAGTAAACGAGGACAAGTATCGTATAAGGATACGAACAAAAGTGTTTGGCAGAAAGGCTCAATATTTCAACGTAGAGGTATATGATAAAGGCAAGCTAATAAAAGCGATGAGAGGGCTTGTAGCATGCGCATACGACAAGAATGAAAACTATGTTGGAATACCAGACAAATACTTTGAAGGCTTTAAGAAGTGGATCGGCAAAGAAGGTTTGAACAAAGAGGAGGCAGAGTACAACCAAGAGGAGATGAATCTTATACAAATTAATGAGAAGCTAAAAGAAATGGGATTTGGAGGAGGTGGGGTAAAATGAATAAGAAGACGTTAGGGGTTGTTTTGCTCTCCATTGTAGTGGTTGCGTCTGTAATTGTTGCTTTGTTAGTGACCCCGAAAAGCAGTGATGATACTGACGTTGACATCCGAATAAAAGTTCCAGAGCAGTATGTGGGCATGGACGGTACTGTGGAAGTGAGCTTTGGAGTCAGTGTTGCGTACTGCTACTGTTCTCCCGTTACAGTATATACGTATAGGACTAGAGTACATAATGTTTCGGATGTTATTGAACTAAAAATACCGAGGAAGCGGATACAAGCGGGGATCGATGAACACATGTACCACGATGTTGTCAGAGATGGGAACAAGGTGATTGTGAAAGTGGAGCTCACTTTTGGAGACGAAGTAGTATCTCAGATCTACGTCACATGCTATAAGATAGTCGGAACTCCTATAACTGCGTATGACTTCCCAGACATCACTATTTGATATACTGATGTATAGATGAGACTCGACGTCTTTCTGACTACCGTGAGAATGCAAGGATTGTTAGTTTAAGCCAATTTGCGATAGGTTGAGAGAAGGAGGCAAGTAAAAAATGAAAAAGTATCTTACAGAGGATGATATTCGTAAGATCTTCACAAACCCAAATGCGTTGAAAGATGCGATAAGGCTATGGAAAACAGCAGAGAAGAACGGAATGCCTCTCATAAGAAAAATAATAAATGAGAGAAAAGAATTACTCAAAATTTTGTAGAAGTGATTAAAATGGGGACACCATAGAAATTTACCCAAGGAGGGGATGTTTATGGATGAAGAAATAAAATTGGGTGAGATTATTGAAATAAAGTTTCCCAAGGACAAGATAGAGTTTTGGGAGAAAGTCAAAAAGATAGTTGATATATACCTTGATTAGCCCAAAGAGGATGCTTAGAAATGAGCAAAGAAGTAACAGTAATCTTGGACGAGGAAGTATATAAGAAGCTGAGGAAAATCCAAGGTCTCCTCATAGAAGTCACAAACGAACATTGGAGCTTTTCAAAGGTCGTAGAAGCGGTTATACTTACTGGTCTAGACAAACTTGAAAAGCTACCTCTTTTCGGCAAACCGTACTATCTTAAGGAGAGGATGGAAAAGTACGAGTTAGAAAAAAGGTTGAGGAATTAAAGGAAGCCGAAGGTGATAGGAATGAGAGCAATTGATATTGAGGAAGTCAATAGGAGAATTGGTGGCGTTGAAGCGTGGTTGAAGGCAAACAAGGATATAATAGCCAAGATCCAGAAAAAGATATCGCTTTTAGCAAGATTTACGTAGGCGATTGAAAATGTATGTAGAGTACGAGACATATTATATATCACACGATTCAGCAAGGATTTGTCCATATTGTTTTGAACAAATGATAATCAAAAAGCATGGGAACATAATAACCTACGAATGTCCCAAATGTGGGTACAAGGATATCGCTAAGTTGCGATAGTAGGTGAAGAGTCTCCAAGTTATGATGTATGGGGATAAGTAGTATGATTGCTGGAGTACCATTCAGCGATGCTCTGAAAGCCGTGGAAGTGTGCTATAAAATAATAACCAAACACGGTTGGAAGCTTAAAGAAGCCTCAATTATTCGTGACGAAGAAAACGGTTCAGAGAGTCTAGTTTTACATTTTTCCATTTTTGCAAAGGAAGAGGAATATGACGAGTTAATAAAACTCTGGGGAAAACTTTCTGAAAAGATCTCAACCCTTCTGAAGGAACATAGTGAAAGGGTCTTTGTAGAGGTCGAGCCCTACACGGAGTAATTTGTCAGCGAGGTCAATAAGATATATGTATCAAAAGCTAGGTCTTTTTTACGTATGCTCGTCGAAAAATATGGTAAACCAGACTTTAGGATAAGGAAGGATGTTGGAAATTTAGTTGAACGAATGAATGAAAGCTTAAAAGAATTGCTGGGTTTAAAGATCAGAAAAGAGGACGAACAAAAGATAAAGGAAATGGCAAAGAAAATTCTGAAAAAGGTCGAGAAGATCTTGAGGATGGTCGTAGAGACCGATACCAGAGAGTTCTACACAAACATTATGGGAGAAGACAAGCTGATATTCAGAGACGGCTTAATAATCATAAGGAGAGTTTTCGGATACGAGGATAACCAAGAAAAGTATGAGGAGTACACGGTTGACGAAATTGACAAGCTGGATGCCGACTATGTTATGGGAGTGATGATACAGCTACCCTCCGCATTTTTAGACATAGCAAAGATGATAAAGGGCACGATAAGTTATAGGAAGAACGTCATAAGCTATATGCAGAAGCTTGATAGAATATTGTCCCAGTACGTCAGATGAATTGTAGTACCTCCTACAAAACGTTTGACAAAAGTTTTAAGTGAACCTTCTCCTATTTTTATATCGAGTGGTAGGTATGGATAAATCCAGAGGGAGGAAACCCATTCGGCACTTGACTATGCTCACGAGGTATGACGCTTATGTATGAGGTATTGTGAGGTATTGTTGGACTCCTAACGTTAAGTGGGGGACGGGTGATGAGCGTGAAGATAAAGAATGACGTCTGGGAGGTAAAGTGGAAGCTGAAGCGTGATTACGTGGAGTTCATGTTAAGGACAGTTGATTACAAGTGGAGGGTAAAGCGTGATTATGTAGAGTTTAGAATAAGGGAATCTAAGGTGAAAGTATGCTAGACATCGAGCCATATTTCAAGACACGGCTTGGAAGGCTTTATTGTGGGGATGCGTGGGAGTTACTGCGGGGAATAAAGGATAAAAGTATTGACTTGGTGATCCTTGACCCTCCATACGTCGAGCTGAAGGATTTAAGGGCACGGGACGAAAGGTGGAGCGTTAGACACAATTGGAATGCCCTATTTTATCAAGTGCACCGTGTAGCAAAAGACAACGCTCCAATATTTTTATTCGGGCTTCCGTCGTACTTTTTGGAGATCGCACAATGGATCTTGAAGTACTTTAGGATCTACTTTGATCTAATATGGATCAAACCTCAAGGTTTAAACTATCTAAAAGCCAAAGAAAGACCATTGAACCGCCACGAGCAGATTTTATGCTTGGTCAAGCACGAGGCAAAGGTAAAGGAAATGACGTACAACTACAGAGACATCGGTACGTATGAAAAGCCTACAATGAGAATAAGAAATGAATTTGACCCTTATCAAGGAGTAAAGAGACGTGATTACATCAACCCTACGGGCTTTAGATACCCAACAACGGTGATAGAAGCCCCCAGTAAACCATGTATGAAAAAAGAAGAACGTACCCCTCATCCGACGCAGAAGCCTAAGGTTTTGTTAGAGTTCTTAATAAAGGGCTGGAGCAATGAAGGCGATCTAGTCCTTGACCCTTTCGTAGGATCTGGCACAACGCTAGTGGTCGCTGAGCGACTGAATAGAAAGTGGATCGGAATTGAGATTAACCCAGAGTACTGTGAGATAACCAAAAAGCGTTTTGAAAAGGAGTTGGGAGCTTTAATCTACTCGAATAGGTTATTTTAGGAGGGTTGTGTATGGTGGAGTATAGGTTTAGCCCTAACCTCTTGGGGAAGGCAATTAGAGGTCTTTCAAGGAAGGCTGTGGAGAGCCTTAGTGTTAAGGGATCATACAGCTTTGTTTTTGAGGACGTCATAATAGTTCCCATATACGCAAAGAAGGATGACATAAAGACCAACTTCTCGGATGAGGACTTAGAAGAGGTACACTTCATCATAGACTACAAGGGCTTCCTATGGAAGGTATGGCTCCATTCAGACGGCACGGTCATTGTAAGACCAAAGTTACGCAAAGACTATGTAGAACACATGTTGCACGAGTTCTCCAAGATGCAGTAGCTTCTACATTCTGTTTGTCAAAAAGCATAAATATAACAATGACAATTTATTTTAATTGTTGCGGGGGGAGGGGAAAGGAATATCGAGCTACCCCCAGAGCCGCCGCCCCCTCATGTCGTTGCCCTCCGATGATTGGGCTGGGCATGTTTTTCCTCCCCCCGCAACACCAGATGATGAGAAACGACTCATCTGACAAAAGGATGATGAGAAAGAATACTGATTTTCTTTAATAAATTTTTTATACATCTTGTACCATAATTTTTATATTGGTGGTCAGAATGATAAGGCGGATCAGAAAAATAGGGAACTCATACTCAGTTCTCATTCCAAAGATATTATCAGACATACTAAAGATAGATAAGAACTCAGTTTTGTATTCTTACCTTGATGGTAATAAAGTCGTCTATTCCAAGAACTTCAGAGAGGGTGCTCGGAAGGTAAAGGTAAGGGTGCAAGTTAAACACAAGGACAGAGAGTATTATTCCATAACAATCCCAATGAAGTACGCACAAAAACTGGGAATAGAGGACGGAGATGTAGCTAGCATAGAGCCCATAGAAGACGGATTCTCAGTATCAAAGTTTACCACCAAATGAACGCATCAAAGTCGTAATAGATAAGCCATCTAGGATTAATCTTCCGTTTACTCTTCTTTTGTTTTTTCGATGATTTCATAACATCACCAATATAATTGTCGAAATAATGTAAATATATATTTTCCCCAATAAGAACGTCTCCATACAGTAAGTTTGATAAATGTTCTTAGACATATTAAATTTGGGTGGACGCTATGTTCACAAGGCTTAAGAACAGAATTGAGGGAGATGGGCAAGAAGATCCTTTAAAGTGGCTGTGTATATTTCACAACGGAAAAGTTACGGAGGAACATGAGACTTGGGGGACAAAGATAGTGTGTAAGGACACTTTTATGGACATTGACCCAAAAGAACTTAGCAATATTGTCAGAGAAGCGTGGGAACATCATGATGGCATAGTCCATGCCGAGTACTTAGGGGACAAGTCCCTAGTTAAGGTAGTCCTAAATAAGCGTAACGGCATAGATTTCTGTGATATAGACTCTGGTTATGTTGACTTGTTAATAGGAGCGGAGTTTGAGGGAGACTGGGATAAACTTGCAGAGGTCAAGGAAAAGGTCTATAAGTACGTTTCAGACGCAGTTGAAGAGTACAAGGGTCTTGGAGGCATCAACATTTATGGAAACTGTCCCTTGGAGGGAGTATGTTTTGTCCAAATAATAGCTTCTATGCCAATCAAGTATTTCGAGAGTTTTGGCAAGTTCTTAGGAACAGTCAAAAAGGCAGCTGAAGAGGCTTTTGATAGAGCCATTGGTCGTAAGAAATACCGCTTTTTAGAGTTTAAAGTTTGAAGGAAAGAGGAATTACTCTGTAACTTCTATATTCTCTTTTTTATTTGTCATCGGTAAGTATCAAAAATTTTATATTTATGTAGAACCTTCTACATATATTGGTGGTAGTATGGTAGGTAGTGATAGTGTTAAGGGTAGAGATAAAACACCAATTCTCGTTAATGGTTTTCTCATTATCTCAAGGTTGCCTTCAAAAGCACTTCTTGATACATCTTTACCAGAAATTTTTAAGGACACTAGAATTGGCAAAAAGGAAATAAGAATTACAATGGGCTATTTCTACAACCGATTGGGAAGCCTTTCTAGGAAGTTCTATAATCAGATTCTTAAAGAATACGCAATTGATGCTGGATTTGCATACATCCTTCCCAAAGACAACGTCCAAGAATTTCTCGAAGAAGTAGAAAATCTAAAAGCAGAATACAAGGAATACGAAAAACAACTCAAAGAATTTCTCTTAGAGGGAAAAGTACCCGATGACCTTGACAAGAGGGCAAAAGTGGACACAAGATACGTAAATATAGTGATGGAATTCCTCAAGGAGCATGGAAAAGACGAAGAAGTAAAGAAGAAAATAGAGAACCTTGACATTGTAGATAGAATCAGAATAAACCTAATACCTTTCAGCGTTGATGCAAGAATTCTCGAAGAGTACATTGATGAGAAAGTGAAACAGAAACTTGAAAAAGAGCTTTACGAGGTAAGAAAAGAGATGATCGAAAGTGCAAGGAAACAGTTAGCTGACAAGATAAGATCACTCGCAAAGAAGATTGAAAACCTCGCAATGAAAACAGTTACACAGACAAAGATCAACAACTTAAAGAAGGAAATTGAGTCAATTGAGAGCATTGCAAAAGACCTTGGCATAGAGTTCAAAGAACTAGAACCTCTCAAGGAAATCCTAAACACACCAATAGAGAGGATAGGGATTAAAGTATTGGAACAAAAGACGTCGGGAAGGCTAAAGGCACTCCTCGATTCACTCTAAATTTTTATTTTTTACTGAGCGTATAGAGTACCTTCACACCAAATGAATTCGCTACTTGTGCTTGTTTTTTGTCTCCCGTAACTAATATCCCACCAGTTTCTATTGCTAACGCAACACCTTCAGCGTCTTCTCTGCTTATCTTAAGACCTAGCTCACGTGCTTTGTCCAATACCCTTTCAACGAGGTACGGTCTAGGACTCCTTGTGTACAGTCTAGCTCTGAAAGCCCTAGCGAAACCCCTTGGATCTCCCTTTTCAACAAGAGTCTTTTCATTACGCATTTTAACGTATTTATTCTCTACCCTTCCAGCAAGACCAGTTAGGATGTCAATAGAGTCGTGGAATTCTGCTACCCTCCTTACCTCGTTCAAAACGCCGTTAGACATAAGGCACATCTTCTCGTCACAACTAAGCAGTAGTCTCTTGGACAAGTCCTCACTTTTCATCCTCCTCAGAAATGATGCTTTAAGCCTTTCCCAAGTCTTCGGTGGGTTTTTAATAGCCATATAAGCAGATACAGCACCGTGTGAAAAGCTCTCAAATGCGTGGCTTAGGGCACTAGTGTCCCACACAAAAGTGTCATACCTATGGGCTTCGCCCTCATTAACGAACATATGAAGAAGTCTTCTGAGGAGTGACATAGTACCACCATATATATTATATGCCTCATATTATTCATATCTATTATTATGTAGGGGTTTCGAAATGTATAATAAAATTTTTATACTCTCTATGGTATTTAGTATATAGGGTGGTATGTATGTCCCATTGGACTCAATGTAGGGTTGATATTAAAAACCCCAATATTGAAGTATTAAAGAATGCTCTTTCTGTTATTGCAAAGGAGCTCAACTCAAAGGTTGTTGAGAATTTTTTGGTCGAGGGTTGGGGATATAGCAAAAAGTGCACGTTTGCGATTCCGCTTAATTTGCCGTATGGCAATGGGTATGGAGTTTTAATTGAGAACGGGCAAATTAAGATTTATGTTGACGACCATGGTGCCCCTCTTTCTTCTGAAGAATTTGCCCAGAAGCTTACACAGTATTACGTAGCTCTTGCAGTTGCTGAGATCGCAAAGAAGAAGAACCGTAGCGTCAAAATACAGCAAACGCCAAATGGGATTATAATAGATGTTTTTAGGTGATAAAAATGCCAAAGACACGGGTTTATATTTTTAACAACGGAAAGATCCTCATAGAGGGCATCGGGTTCAAGGGAAACGCATGCATAAAGGACTTAGAGGAAATCCTAAAAGCCCTCAAGGAATACGGTGTTGATACCAAGATTGAAGTTCACAAGAGAGTACACGAGGGAGTTAAGGAGGCTGTTGAGAATGTACAATGAGTTCCACGAAATATCTCTATCCAAGGACGGTGTTCTCATAATTGCCCAGAGCGAGGAGTTTATCCAAGAGCTAACAGAAGAGCTCAAAAAACTCGGAGTGGAAATAAAAATCATCCACCAGTCTCTTTGTGGCTGACCTTCTTTTTCTCATTTTTTTGTAGTAGCTACTACAAAAGTATAATAAAATTTTTATACTCTCTATGGTATTTTAGTTTATAGGTGTAGGTGGTAGTTATGGGTGAGGTTAAAAAGTTTGAATTTTTTGAAGAAGCCCTTCTTCGAAGGAGGGCTCAGACATCAACGGTAATCGTTTTTAGATCTTCAGATCCCAAGCGTTTAGAACCGTTTATCAAGTTTTTAGATGAGTATTATCAACCAAAAAAGAAGAAAAATGATGAAGATGAAGACGAGACCGATGAAAAGGCTGATGAAAAGTTTACCTTGGAACACAGAATCTTTATTTTTAAGGTTTGGTCTGGATTGTTCGAAGTAAAGATAGATCCAGACGACAGAATCCAGTATTCGCCAGTAACCACATCATCTCAATCACCGTTGGCACAGATGATAGGTGGTAGCAACGGGCACATCAAGGACTTATCAACGGCTCTACAATATATTGACGATCTAATGAGGACAGAGAAAAACATCGCAGTAATATTCTGGGGGCTTTTCCAGAAAAAAGGCAATCAAGAAGAGTATGACAATTTAAATGCGTTTCTTAGGAATGCGATATTCAGCGATGACTATTACGTTAACGGTCACACAATAACGATATTCACAGAATCTCCAGAAGCAGTTATTGACGAGGACACATTAAAGCACAGCATCTACATTGAAATTCCACCGAGCACAGATGAGGAGAGGAGAGAAATCCTTATCTCAATTATTAATGAGCTAAACTTGGACGAGGACAAGGACAACATTGACGCCTTGGTAGAGGCAACAAAAGGGTTAAACTTACATGAAGTAGAATCAGTAGCCTTAGAATCAATTCTTAGGTTCAGAAAGCTAGATCCAAGAGCGATGACAGAGTTCAAGTATGACATTGTACGAAAGAGCGGTATCCTAGACATCGAGGAACCACAGTACGGCTTCGAGGCAGTCGGTGGCTATGATATCATCAAAAACTTCATCAAAGACAACATAATAAAAATTCTAAGAAAACCGAAGAAGGCTGAGAGATTGGGAATAAGACCTCCTCGTGGGCTTCTTCTTTTCGGTGCAGCGGGTACGGGTAAGACGCACTTTGCTAGAGCCCTCGCAAAGGAACTTGGTATTCCATTTTTGAGGCTTAGAACTGAAAAAATAGTCAGTATGTGGTATGGACAAACTTCCCGCAACATAGCAAAGGCAATAGAAATTGCGGAGTCAGTTGCACCTTGTGTATTATTTATCGACGAAATTGACAGATTCGGGAGACGTGGTCATATAACAGAGCACGAGGAATCTCGTAGGGCATTCTCAATATTGCTAGAATGGCTTGGAGACGAAAGGAGGAAGACTATCGTAATCGGAACTACCAACCGCCCCGAAGACCTAGATGAAGCATTCCGTAGGGTAGGTCGTTTTGACTACCTTATACCAGTATTGTACCCAGATACAAGTGCTAGGAAAGAGATCCTTAGGGTACATACATCAGTTATCAGAAAGGTGCCACTAGCAGACGACGTTGATCTAGATGAAATTGCGAAAGAGACAGAGTTCTTCTCTGGAGCAGAGCTCGAAGAATTAGTGCTAAGGGCTGCAAGAAATGCTCTTAGGGAGGACAGAGACATAGTAACCATGGAAGACTTCGAAAAAGCTCTGAGGACTTTCAGAATAAACAAGGAACAGAGAAAGGAACAAATGGAGAGATACCTCAAGCTTGCTTACGAATATACAAATGATGCTGAATTCCTAGAAAACCTTAGCAAATCAACAAAGAGTAGGCTTGATGTGTTCAAAGAACAACTAAGACAATAGAGTGGTCTTTATGAGAGATAGCATCCGCACTTCTCTTTCTGTCATTTTTCCTAAGTTTGGGGAAGTATTTCTCAACGGGGATATTCTAGAAGTGAATTATGCTAAAGACTTCTTCCAAGCGTCCAAGGGAGACACCATAATGGCTTTAGCAGACAGATGGGTTATCATTACAAATTTGCCCTACGACACAACATACAAAATCTTCAGAGAACTGGAAAAAACGGGGGTACAGATACACTCTATGAATTGGCGTTTTAGAATAATCGGGGAGAACGAAGAGAGAAAATACGTCCTTGCAGAGCTTATAGAGGCTGAGTTCCGTGGAGTATTCTCCAGAACTATTACAAGAGAGTCAATAGACTACGATAGTGGCAAGGAGTACGTAAACATCTACGGGTTGAGAATCGGGGTTACGAAGGGAGAGAGAGTGAGAGTCAAAGAGGACGGGACTTTGAGAGCTATATTAACACCAGAGAACTTCAAAATGAACGAACACGTCATAACTACGGAGCTCATTGACAAAACGGAAATAACAGCAATAGACTGGAAAATTACCAATGAAAACGGCTTCCTAGGGAGACTGATGAAATCAGCAATAGAGAAGCAAGAGAGCGAGAATTTCACGGGGGGTAGGATCTGTGGATATGACCACACGCAAGGGGTTTATATAGACCTCCGCTTCGATGAGAATTTAACTATGAGTGGAGACGTCATAAAGGTTGACCCTATTTCTGAAGAAGACCTCAGAAAACTCTCCTATTTTTACACGATAAAAATTCCAGTAGCATACATAAGTATCTATAACGATACAAGGGTAAACATCAAAGAGGTATTCTACAAAGGGAAGAAAGAGAAAATCGTGGATTCAGAATTTTTCGGAAAAAGCTTCGAGCTCAGAAGGCACAGATACAGCATATCATCGTATGCGAAGAAAAAGCTCCCAAGAGGATACAACGATAACGATCTAAGAGACGACGCTAGTGACCTAAGAGAATTCGTAAAAGCTGTAAAAGAAGCACTAAATGCAGTAAAGTCCATAAATTCCCAGACAAAGGAAGTCAGCAAACTAGAGGAGTTCTTGGAGAAGGTCTATGTAAACACACCGACCAAAAAAGTGGAAATCATCAAAAAGTGGATAGAGGTTTTCGAAAAGGTCAAAGACCTTGCACCAAAAGCAACGCTCTATATCATCTTCTACGGACAGAGAAACAAGTTTGATAGATATTCTTCCCCAAAGTATGTCGGATTTAGAGTGGACAAGGATGGCAAGATATCAATTCTATCAAACAGAATAGTGCCAATTTCGGGAATAGTCCTAAAGGGAGGAGAGTTCGAGAAGAGGTACAGAGAGGCATACAAAATTGACAGATTGATAAAGTACCAAGCGATGCCTAAAGAAAAGAAGATAACAACGCTGATGTCAGATGTGGAGAAAGTCAGAAACGAGCTGAAGAGTTTAGATGTAGAACCTTCTACATCACCATATAAAATCGTAGAATCTAAACTTAGAGACCTAGCAATACAGAAAGAGCTGACAGACAACGTCGTATGGGTCTTTCTAAAGTACGCATTTGAGAAAGAAGAGGATCTCAGAAGGTTTGTCAAGAGTGGGCTAGGAAATAGGATTAGAGAGGCAAGGAAATTAATCATAGGTCTCATAAAAACGGGGACTCCAGAAGATTTCATAAGACTCTCAGAGAAAATCCTTCCAGCAATAAGGACGGCAATAAAGTATGAGCTAAAAGTGAGAGGATATTCACAAAGGAAAGGGGTAATGTTCCTCGGAAATCCAGAGACCGTATGGATGAAAATCCTTGAAGCGTTGAAGAACATCAGAGGGAGGCTCCTAGCCCTAGTCATGGAGACAGAAAGATCGGATGTAGATGTAAAAGTGAAAACAAGACTATCTAAGAGGATTGATGCACTCCTTGACCAGATTTCCTAATTTTTAATTTTGGGTGATCGTTATGGATGCTTCCGAGATTGTTAGTATTTTAAAAAAGTATGGGTATATTATTGAAAACGTCATAGAGAAGCCCGACATGATTATTATTGACTTCAGACACAGATCCACACGTGGGGATCTTTATACAGCATCCTCAGTCGTCTATTACAAGGATACGGGAAAAATAGAAGCCACGATAAGGAGAAAGATAGACAAGCACATAGAACTGTACCTCGACTATGCGTGTGAAGACGGGGAACCAGCGTGCAGACCACACGCATATTTAGTGGATGGAGAACCGTACATCGCTGTGGAGTGCAAGTTCCACAAAAACCCTATTGAAAGGCTAAAGCGTGCCCTAGAAGACATGATGTAACACTCTTCCCTTTCTCATTTTTGTAGTAGCTACTACAAAAGTATAATAAAATTTTTATACTTCTAATGGTATTTAGTATATAGGGTGGTAGGTATGATGGTTGTATTTGTGGTTAAAAAAATTTTTAGTAGGGTCTCCAACAGTAACCGAATACGGGTTCTTTTCTACAACTCTCTTCGAGAGTTCTCTCTTGATGTCTCAAGGATAAAAGCTATACACTATGATGGTAAGGCGTTTTACGTCACTTATGAAACCGACAAAATAGTCTTCTACAAGCAAAAATTCGGCAATGACATAGTAGAAAAGTCCTATGGTAAGGAAGTAAAATTCAAAGTCGAAACGTCGAATATGGTATGTCCATTCTGCGGGAACCTAACGGAAATAGACGATTGGGCGATGTACACCGACGAAAACCTCACATGGTGTTCACATTGCAACAAGTACGTAAGACCTATACACGGTAGGGTCTTTGTTTATGAAATCCCAGAAGTAAGCTCAGAAGACTTAGCAAACCAAATAGCTCAAGAAAAGGGCTTTAAGATAGAAAAACTAGCAGTAGCACAAGGAGTTGAAAGAGCAAAGACGCTAGAAGAAGTAATGCTACCAAGTGGAATTAAAGTAGAGGTCGTAGAGGGCACTTTAGTACAGTACGACATGCACGCTTGGATGGACGGAATAAACGCCGTAGAAAAAGAACTGGGCAAAGTAAAGGCTCTAAGAGTAACTATACCCGAAAATTTGGGGCTAAGCGAGTATTATTACATAATAAAGGAGTGAGGGGAATAAGATGATTTATGAAGTTTGTATTTCTGGTTCAAAGCTTATGCATACAATAGTTTTACCCAAAATCAGAGAAAGGATTGCTTACATCTTTCTCCGTAGGACGTCGGGGGGAGCACATATATGGCTTCTTTTAGATGAAGAGGGATACGAGCAATTTAAAACAGTATTTCCAGAGATAAAGCAAGAGTACGAGGAGTACGAGAGAGAACACAATAGGAGAACTACAGTATCGTACACAGTAGAACAAGTCCCAAAGGACATTGATGCATTCTTCAGAAAGCTCAGAGAGTACATTGACTTGGACTACAGAGTAAACGGTAACGTCGTCGAAGTTGCAGTAGAGCCCCACAGAGTAGGTCAGTTCATAGGGAGGGGAGGAAGAAAAATAAAGGCAATGCAGAGGCACATTGGCAAGAAAATCAGAGTCGTTCAAGGAATAAAAGCAGAGGGTGTCGGAAAGCCCTATTTCACGGGGTACAGAGACCCACAGAGAGGATTTTTCATTACATGGGGATACGTAGCACCTTGGAAGGCTTAATCCTTTTATTCTTATTTTTATACTGCCTCTGCTTCTTCGGAAAACTTATTATCTTATTGCAGACATATTTTTATATAGGGTGATCGTGTATGGATAGGTCGTTCATGCGTTTGCTGGTTGTAGTATCGCTCATGGCTCTGGGCATACTGTACTTGTTGTCGGTAGTGTTCAACTACCTCTCAGGTGTAGAAGCTACTACACAGATACTTCTTATCGCAACGATAGGTGCAGGACTCGTAGGAGCGTCTTATGCCATGTTCTACGGAAAAAAGGTCGGGTGGTTGCTTGCACTAGCGTTTGTAGCCTTTGATGCCATAGTAAACGTGTACTACGGCGTGTACCTCGCACTACTCGTGGACGCAGTCCTCATAGTGCTACTTGTCCTCGTGTCGGGGGAATACGGAATCACACTATATACAAAGAAGCCCTCCGTACCCGTGCCCCCGCCGTCAAAGCCCATTTCCGTGTCTTATGAGCTGACCATAGACCGTGAGAGGAAGTTCGTTAGGAGGAGGGGATTGAGATGAAGTTTGTTAGGAACGTGACGTGGGAAGAGATAAGGGAAGCTGAGATGGAAGGAGATAAGTTTATGGAATTCGAACTTACCGATATTCTCGAATCAGCAAAGCTTACTACGAGGGAAATTGACAACAAGATAGAAGAGAACATAGAGTATATACTCAAAAGAGAAGGCATATACGATCCAGAGAAGATGTCAGTAGTAGTGCCCCCTCTTGCGTTACATTGGGAATGTGACGAAAAAGAGGGGGGCTGTTTCTTTACTGCGGATTTCGAGGTATTTGACGAGACTGGCAATAAAATTTTAGCACGGGGTACAGCGTATGCAAGTGGGTTGTACTTCCCGAAGGATCTTGAGACAGAGCTTTTAGATATGACCGTGGCAATGCCGACGAGGTACGTAAAGAAGCTGAAGAGGATGGTGGAGACACTAAAGCATGTGATATGGGGAGATGTATGATGTTTAGACATCTCTTGAATGTTATTGAGAAAGTTATTGAAGGAAAATTGACCGATGACCTAGGAAACGAATACAGATACGTAGGATTCTTGGCTACAGAAGACGAATTTGAGAAGTACAAAGATGAAGCATGTAAGCTCCTTGCAATGTATGTTAACGACGAGCTTCGGGATGCAGATGTTCCCGAAGAAGAACGTAAGAAAATAGTAAAGCAAGTAGAAGCATGCCTTTTAGACCCATACGAGGCACTATGGAAGTATGATATTCACCCAGATTACCAACTAGCTGAGATAAAGGACGCAGAAGCACAGTATTTACTTACTGAGCTTTTGAGAGATTATACAAAAACACTAATAGAGGCACAAGCCACAGAAGAGGTAGCCTATGGGTTACCAGAGTTCTCTCTCTACTGGGGAGCAGACGCTAGAAGCTATACTGGAAGGTGGTTGTATTCGGATGCCTCTATGGATCTTGACCCGTGCTGGGCTTTAATTCCAGACGACGAGACTTGTAACAAAGTATGGGATATCCAAGAGAAACTAGAAGAATTAGCTAAGAAGAGATCAGAAAAGACCAAGAAGTTATACAAGTGGCTTTTCGCCATCTGGAGGGAAGACTAAAAACATAAATTTATTATAGGTGGTAGATATGCATAAAGAAGTTGTAGAGGCATTTAAGAGATTTTGTGAAAGACTCCGTGGGTTTGTAGAAGTAAACGAGGTCTTAGATTCTGTGACGTGTTATCTTAACCCACATAATTATTTGGAACCAGCAGAACACGCTCACGAGTTTGCAAAGTTCCTAAGAAGGTGGGAACCCGAAATTAGAGAAGATCCTTTCGAATTGAAACTAGAGTCTATGAACATGATCACAGATGGTTACGTAGAACATGTGGGCATCAAATACGACCCAGAAGAGGATGAATTCCGTATTTATGCAAAGATGTACAGCGAGTTTGGTGAGAGGTACGGGAACAGACGTAGAGGGGTAGCAAAACCTTCAGATACGGAAGAAATAGAGGGGTTGGGAATATGGCTCGTTAGTTATGGCGGAGTAGAGTGGAATGAAGGCATTGAGGAATGGAGAGGCTACGGGGAAGCTTGGACTACGATTAAAGACCTTGAGAAACTCCCAGAAGGAAACGTAAAGGAAGTAATGGAGACCCTTATAAACAAAGCCCACTCTATGGCTAAAGAAGCTCAGAAGAAACTAATAGAAGTTCCCAAAGAGATAAAACGTCTGAGGGAAATACCTCCTTGGAAGAGACCCTAACAAAGAATTGGCAAAAACATAAATGTCTTCTGAGACAATAATTTATTATAGGTGGTAGATATGCTTCAAAGGGTTATTGATGAGTTTAAGAGATTCTGTAAAAGAATTGGTGGGGATGTAGAAGTAAACGAATATTTAAAGTCGGCGTCGTGTATTCTTGAACCTTATGACTATTATGACTATACTAGATCAGCAGAATACGCTCACGAGTTTGCAGAGTTCATTGAGAAGTGGAGACCAGAACTCAAAGAGAATGCTATAGATCTATCGATAGATGTAGTGGAAAAGCTCATAGGGGGGTATGCAGAGTCAGCGGGTATAGTATATGACTCTTACGACGATATGTATCGCTTATACGCAAATATATACAGCGAGTATAGTATGGAATACGGAAGAGAACGTAAAGGCGTAGAACCACCAGAGATCAAGAAAGAAGTACTAGGAGTGCCAATAAAGGGAAAGGGAGACGTAGAGTGGAATCGTGATACTTGGGTATGGATGGGAGTAGGCTATGTGGAAACGAGGATAAAAGACCTTAGAAGAATATCAGAGGACGACATAGAAAAGATAATGAACGCAATGGTGGACGAAGCCGAAGATCTAGCCAACGAAGCTTTAGAAACCCTAATAGAACCAGAAGAAGAGGAAGAGGAAGAGTGGTAGGGTGAGGGATATGGTTGATTTAGATGTTTGTATTGAAGCTATAAGACGTGCCATTGTTTATGGATGGGATATAGCAAATTTCCGTAGGAAATATCCAAAGGATCAGGATTTGTTCGTTAGAACTACTGTTGAATGTTTTACAGAGTCCCTAAGAGCCATTGCAGAGAATTGCCCAATACCAGACTATAAAAAAGAAAGCCTACTTGATAAATACAGAAAGCTAAAGGACACGACTTGGCAGACAGCCTTTAGGTATATGCTTAACGAGGATATAATAAGAGTGACCATAGACGACACTTTAGCGTACCTAAGAGACTATCTAGGATACAAGCCAACAAAATACGATAAATACATTCCAAAATAAGTAGAGATTAGATAGAGACATCTAGACATCTAGGAAAGTGTGGTAGGGCTATAGAATAAAGAGAACCTCTCCGAATGGCATGAGGAAGAGAGTAGCAAGAAGGGAGGGAGTACCTTCATACCTCAGAGACGACGTTGAGAAGATAAGAAGAATTCTAGAGAGTCTGGGTGGCTGTAAAAAAGAGAAAATCAGAAGTGGAGTCTTCTACTGAGGTACTCCAGCCATTCATCCGATTCCATGTATTCTCCTTTTTTGTATGTTCTAAGTTTTCCTTGTAGCCATCCGACACGCATATATAGGTCATCTTCTGCAAAGGTCTTTGCTACTTTCAATGCCCTCTTGTAGTCCTCTGGGTCGTATTTTATCCTTAATTCGGCTTCTGCTGCTGTAAAAAGATCTGCACGTCCCCCAGTAAGCTTCTCCAACTCGTCCAGTATCCACAAGTCTTCAACGTCTATCTCAGAGGTATCACAAGTCACGTTTATGAGTATGCTATAAGGGTCTATATCTACAGACACGTTGGGATTCTCTTTGTGCGTACAGAAATATTCATCAAGACGTCTTTTTGCCTTCCTACACTTAAACCCAGCTCTCCTAAATGCCCTTACTATAGTGCTCACATCAACCATAACACTCACCTTAAAAATAAATTATGGAGAAAAAGGGAATATTTATGTTACTCCCTCTTAGACTCCTTTCTAGCCTTCAGACCATAGGATACTGCCACAGCTATGACGTTGAACGGGATTCCGCTGACAGAAGATATCATATCAGCCAATGCAATGAAAGCACCGAGGTTTCTACACCATAGGAGCAATAGTACACAGACTGCAACGTCCCAGACCCACTCGTACCCTTGCAACGACACCAACCCCAGATCGGCGAGGTCGTTGAGAATTGCAAGGATCACGACTATTACTCCCAGTATATTGCGTGACATGCTGTAGAGCAGAGCTATTCCTATAATCCCAATCACTATAATTGATATTGTGGTTATGTCCATATTATTCACCAATATTTTATATTTGGTTTATATGCCTTTTATCTTTTTATGGGAATGTTTATATTTTTTCAAAGGGAATTATTATAAATGGGTGAAGGGCATGGGGATCTTCACACAAGTTAATGAGATTGAACGACTTGCTAATGAGTTAGGGAGGCTTGTTAGGCTAAGATACCGAGAAGTAGTAGAGGACGAGGCAGAAGACATTGCTAAAGACCTTGTCGGAGAAAAAGGGTTGAGGTACGTCTGTATGAACATTGACGATGTAATATACGACGATTATGTTGAAGAACGCATAAAAGAAGCAGCAGACAGCTACTCAACGTACAATTTCGATAATGCACTACTTGCAACGTTTGACCCGTATCCAGAGAGGAAAGAAGTAGATGATTACTTTATCTACGACTTAGTATCAACCAGTAAACCAGAAAACGTTGTTGATACAACAATTGGAGCATACGCCTATGAGCTCTGGAGGGTCGGTATAAAGAACTCTTTAAAGGAAAAACTTAAAGAGATGTGTAGAAAAGCGGGATACCTATAACAGATCACCCAGTTATGCTCCTAGGTGAGTACTTGAACGTAAGTAAGTCTCCACTCCCCAGATCCGATGACAGCTGAGATAATGATGAATAGCGAGGATCTGGGGAGCTACTCTAATATTAAGTAATGTGTTGTCCATATTATGGTTGGGTGGTATTATGCTGGAATTTTATGAATATGAGATCTGTGCGAAGGATGTGGGCTTATACACAATGAATTGTAAGTCAATAGTACGGGGTCTCTATATTTTCGACCCAAAAACAAAGAAAGGAGCACTAGTCACTAAGAAAGTGTACGATGAATATCATCCAGAGGAAGTTGGAGAAACAAATGTTTTTTGTGATCCAAACGGAATTTTTAAGGCAAATTATGACAGAGTACTAAAATTACATCCAGAAGGGGAAGTCAGACCCTACTTCTTCGTAAAGAGATGGAAAGACGAAGAAGAAGAGCTAAATGAATACTTGGACGAATTTGAACCAAAAATAAGAAGAAAAATAATGATGTGTCTAAAAATAAAAAAGAGATAAAATAAAACACATTACTCCTTTTTCTTCTTTACAAACTTTCTGCTGTCTTCTATAGTGTGTCTCATGCTTCTGGATACTGCTACTATTGCTATTATTAAAGCAATACATGCTATCACAAAGATAACGCAGTTCCAAGGGATTTCTATGCCTATTGGGACTCCCTCCGATACTTCATAGGTCAATGTAGCAGCTCCTACAGTCTGATTGTTGTCAGAGTCGTTCACGACAACTTCTATGTCATACGTCCCAGCGGGGAGATCCAAGGCTTCCTCGATGGTCGTTAGTGGAGTGTCTGCTGTGAAGTTCTTGTGTATTGTCTTGACCACGAGATCTCCTCTCCTTACTACTATGGTGTAGTTCCCAGAGAACACATAAGGAGTGGCTACTGACACGTACACCTTGTTTCCAGTAATCCTAGCCTCCACTTTACAGGGATTCTTGTAGTATATCCTCAAGTCTCCTCCAGTAGCCATGTTTATTACCGTCACGTTGAACGGGTCAACGAAGTAATGCACTCCCCTCCTCAGAGCCGTGTTGTTTAGCGTTACTGCGAATGGCTCTGTATCGTAGTACACTCTGTAAAGACCAGCACTAATCCAAGCACAGAGCTCCTTAAGCTCGTGGTTGTAAACGTATCCCTTTATGGTACCGTTTGCCATGAAGAACACGGGGTAATCGCTTGGGGCACCAATAATAGTTATGCCGCTGAAGTTTCCAAACGAGTATGCGAAAAGATTTCTGGTGAACGGGTTGCACGTGAAGTTCAGGGCATTTATCACGGTTACAAACGTGTAGTTCCAATCAATGTTTGTGTATATCCTAAGGGCTATTGGGAAACTGCTGTTAGAGATCATAACTCCAATGTGGTTCTCAGGGTCTAAGTATATGCCACCTATATCCCCATCCCACTCAACAAACGCTGTGATGTTACCGAGAGGAGTTGAGACGTGTTTGAGGTTGTTTAGGGTTATGCTAAGCGTTACGTTATCGCTAACGCTTACCTCTGTGCTGAATATCATGATGTCGTACACGTAGAGGTCTATCGTGTAGGTGTCTGGTGGTAATGAAACGTTTAGGTACGAGTTGTTCAAAGACAGCACCGTGTATATAGTCCCGTTTGAGGAGAACTTTATCACAGCATAGCTCATGTTCGCAACGTACTCTATCGTGTTGTTATCCCTATCCAAAAACAGTATGCTAAGGGAATACTGTCCTAGGACACTCTTGAAGTAAACGTTGAGCCACTTGGAGGTATCCGTTGCGTTTGCACCCTCAGGGTACCTACTTATGACCGTTACCTTAAAGGTGTGTTCGTGCTCGAAGTACATCTTCACACTAGCTGAGTTGTCCCACTCACTCTTTGGGACAGCCATTTCTACATATATCCAATGAGTCCAATGGTCTGTGTGCGTTACTACCGCAGTAGCGTTTGTGCTTATCGCTACTGGGCTTGAAGTTACGTCGTATAGGGTTACTGTGTTGCTACCCTCGTCTAGCACGTACTTGTAGATCTTCGTCCCAGAAGACACATACACATAAAACGTGTCATCAGAGGTCTTGTGATCTGGATCATAGAGTACAGCACCCACAAAGTAATGTGTCGCATTGTGCAACAAGTAAACCCTATCGAGTTCTATCGCTCCTAGCGGGTTGTACCATGGAACTACGGCAGAATCGTTCCACTCTGAGATCATGTCCAGAGCTCCATCCACGCTTATTGTATTTCCCGTCTCTGGGACTACGACTGAGGGGATTTCTGGTAGAGCCTGTATCGTAGGTATTATCACCGAGGCAAGTATTATAGCAGCCATGACTATATACTTAAAACCTCGCATATTCCCCACCAATACTATATTATTTGTGTGTGGCTATATACATATTTTATATTATGGGGGATTGAAATGGAAAACAAGATTGAGAGGCTCATCAACATCAAGGAAAAACTTGAGGGATACAAAAAGATCATAGAAGACCTATCAATATCCCTAGCAGAGGTCTCAGACGAGCTCACTAGGATTTTTAATCATGAGGATGGGGAGTGGATGGGAGCAACGGCAGACCAAGCGTTTTTGTATGCGGACTTGTGCGAAAGGGAGATAAAGACATTGATATCACAAATAGAAGAGTATATTGGAGGGGATAAGAAATGAAGAAGAAGTGGGTATGTATGAACTGTGGTTATGAATTTGAAACCTCTTGGATACCGTTCTATATGGTAAAGTGCCCAAAATGCGGTTCTAAAATGGTTCATAGGATTGACGAAAATAGGGGAAAAGGTTTCGGTAGAAGACAGAGGAGGAGTATATGTAGGCAATATTAGCTTTTTTCTGGTGCTATTTTCTTCCTATATCCCATTTCTTTGAGCCTTCTATAAACAGTAAAGTATGATACCTCTGGAAGTCCCCTTCTCCTACGGTCAGCGTTCATAATGTCAACAATGGCACGAATGTTTAGCATAGGATATCTCTTTATGTATCTTTCAATTTCTTCATCAGTAACCTTTGGGGGTCTTCCCTTCTGTTTACCTTGTCTCCAAGCCTCTTCTTGCCTTTCACGTATTCTCCTACGCTCAAATTCTGCTACCCATGCGAGGATACTGAGGACTAGTCTTCGGATATTATCATCTAGTGTCTGCAACCACTCCTCTTTTATCGTTATTACCTTATAGCCCTTATTTTCTAGCTCTATTACAGTATTCAGCGTGTCTAGCATAGTCCTTCCTAGCCTATCCAAACTCCAAGACACTATTGCCTCTGGTTTTAACTTATCAAGCTCTTCTAAAAGCCTACGGGCATTTGGTCTGTCCTTGAACAGCTTAGCTCCCGATTCACCCTTGTCCACATACCACTCAAGGATCTCTATGCCCCGCTCTTCAGCAAATTGCTCAATGGCACGACGCTGGGTAGTTTCATCTTGCTCTGCAGTACTAACCCTTATATATGCTACGGCTTTCATAGCCTCTCACCATTGTAAAAAATAGGGAGGACTTATGTTAAATAGATTTTGGAAAAAGTTAAACTTCCAGCAATTATTGTCGGAAGCCCACATCCAAAAGCACTAAACAAACCATATAAACCAAATATCGCATATATAGAAACGGTGGTAGGTATGGCAAATAGAACTCGTGATGAAGAAATAGCGTTACAACTCCTAAATAAGTACAAAGGAGGGTTCATATCACGTAGGGACGGACTAGTAATAGTGAAAGTCCTTATAAACGACAAAGAGGTAGTAGTCTGGATAAGGACAGCAAGGATAACGAGGAAGTCTTGGGAACTCTTCAAAAAGATATTGTCTAGGGTAGAGTATGATGATGTAGTGATATACAGAACTAGAGAGGAAGCGGAGGAAATATCTCTGAAAGAACTCGAAGGATATAAAATAGTTCACTCATTGGAGGAAATAGAACAAGTTGTGTAGCAGATGTGGTAGGTACTACATCTGTATCAAAATGAAGTCAAAAATAAAAATAAGATAGAGCATCATCCTCTAGTCTTTTTTTGAATGATATCCTCAACAGCCTTTACTATATCCTCGGTAAGATCATCTAACAGATCTGCATCGTACTTCTTCAGAATCTCCTTAAATGCCTCTATAAACTTATTAGGAGACCTCCTAGGATAGAACATCTCCTCCGCTACCCTTTCAATGTCGTGATATACCTTAATGTCGAAGAATTCGGATAAGACCTCATCGTAGTTTATGTTTCCAGAGTCATATCTAAACTGCAAGTATTTGCGTTCATCCTTGAAAATAGATTCTAAGAACTTCTTAAAGTCTTCCCTTTTGTCCTCTTTGAGAGAATATACTTTGAAAAACACATTATCATCATCAATAACGACAAGAATACTCTTCTTTAAGGTATCTATTGCTCTTATGAGAGATAGAATATCTCGACCAGACAGCGTAGGACGTTTCTGATGTGTGTGTATAAGGACTTCAAGTCCCTCATAAAAGTCGGGAGGAATTGTTATTTCGCCTTTTTGCCCAGTAATGTTGAAGTAGTCTCCATAAACGGTTTTTATAGTAGCTGTCACGTATCCCTTCTCTTTTGTGATGTCTATCATCTCCCGAATTTCGTCAGCAAGCTCATCAGCAGTTTTAAACACTTTAAAGTGTATGACAAAGACGCTATTCTCTACTGCCTTCTCTTCTAGTTTTTCTAACCATTTTTCTATTTTGTACTCAACTTTGTGGAGAAAGTAATCTAATTTCTCTCTAAGTGAGGACATAAAACCCCACCTAGTATTTTTAATTCTTCGTTGTTTATATAAAAATTTTGATACATGAGTTATCAAAAGTAGTAGGTACTACATCTATATCAAAATGGGGTCAAAAATAAAAAATAAAGAAAGACTATCTTCACTTGGGCTTAAGTCTATAGCACCATAAGTCACCCTTTTCGTCGTAGAAACAAGTCTTAAGTTTCGATAGGACATCTTCTAGGGCTTCTTTCAGAATATGAGGATTGTCGTAGTTTGTCTCTATATGTAGGCGTTTATCTAACATCATCCAAAGATAACTCTTATCTTCTGGATATATTATTTGCTCTTCTACGAGCATATTGGTAAGGTCTTCAAGGACGTCAGCATAGCCGTAGCTACGGATTTTTCTGTAATTCTCTGCAATGTTCTCAAGCCACTCTCCAATATTTTTGCTCCTACTAACATTGATAAGCCCCTCGGTAAATTCTATAAGTTCTTCATCTATATCCATTACACATCCCCCCAATCAATCCTAAAACTCTTCTTTCCACTCTTTTTCTATGAAATCATAGAGCTCTCTAGCCTCTTTCTTGCTTCTGGTAAGCCTAAATCCAAAGAAGCTGTAACCACTAGGAGCATCCGTCTCCTCTTGCGTAACTACGTAGAATCTACCAGTTTCTGGATGGAAACACTCGTATAGCCCTATTGCCTCTTCCCACTCGTAGGTACCTCTTTCATTTGCTATTATTGGCTTACAGATTTTCTCTAAAGCCCAGTCAATAGCGTCTGTCACTATGTCCTCTATTTCCCACTCTTCTTTGCCTCTTAGCTCTCTAATCCTAGAAGTAACATCTTCTATAAACTCCTTCATTTTAGAAGGAGCGTCTGGAGATCCCGTAGCAATAGCGTAGTCTCCACCCATAAGCTTGTTTATGATTTCTATAAACGACACCATGCACACTCACCTAATATTATCTATTGGTCAAGTTTTTAAATAAAGATTTTGCGTACCCAAGATAAATCTTTTAATCCGATTATGCACATAATATTATTGGGGATCAGTATGAAGTGGTATTGTGCTTTGCTGTACAAAAAGGGTAGGAAATACGTCATAGAGGTAAGTGACGAGTGTATTAAATCAGCAATGGGAAGGGAACGGGTTGAGGCTGGATACAAGCACATTATGATAAAAAGATGGCTGGAGGACAGAGAGTTCAAATTTGCAAGGGAAGTAAAATACATATTGGACGCTGAAGAGTGGGAGGAACCAGAGGAAGTATCATTTATCTGGATAAAAGAATACAAAACCAAGAAAGAGGCAGAAAAGGAATTTAAAGAGCTAAACAAACTCATAGAGGAGTACGCAAGGAAGACTTTATAGTAGTTTTTTCATAAGTATTATTTGGGTGATGGGTTATGAACTATGAAGAGTTTAAAGAGAAGTTTAAGATATTTTGTGATGTGCTGGGTGGTAAGTTCAGAAAAGAAAGCTATGAAGGAAAGGGCTTAGAGGTTCTTACTTGTGCAGAGATACCTAGAGGAAGACATCTTGGGGTTGATATTCTGGGATCTAAACTCTCTTTAACTCTCCATGGAGAGACGATTGATATTGATGGGCTAAGAAGGTCTTCAGTAACCTTCAAGGATGCGGAAGAGGCTTGGTTTGGACAAGACTATGGTGTCGGGAACGGGCATGTGAGCATAGATGATGTAGAGTTTGTAAGAGTAACGTACAACAAGAGAAACAAATCGGCACATGTAGATGTATATCCCCATTGACAAAGTCGATTCAAGCTTTGCCCTTCAGGGCGGGAAGAGGTCAGTAAAACTATTTTTCTCTCTGTTTTGTCTTCGTCCTTTTCCTACACTATTTCTTATTTTTTGTAGTAGCTTCTACAATGGGAAAGATTAATCTCTTTTTTCTGACATATAATGTAATGGGTGTTGATGATGTTAGGCTTGATAAAAAACCTCCTAGCCAAAATTATTGAAGGAGAGTTTGAAATAGGGAAAGGATTTACGGGTTCTGGTTATCTAGCCTATGGTGGGACGTTATTCCGTTATAATCCAGAAACGGGGAAGTGGGAGAACTACCAAGCAGAAGATGTAGAATGGACGTGGATAAGCAAAAACAAGAGGTTAGGAAAAGCGAAGGTAAAAGTTCCCGTGGGGACGCTACTAAAACACGTGCTGTTTAGGAAGCGAGGAAACGTAACAAAGTACTACCTTGCTACGGAGGAGGGGTTCAAGGAGATACCGTATAAAGAGGAAAAGGAGACAGTCGGGGACTGGGAGCTCGTAAAGATGTTCAAGAAGTGTAAAGTCCTTGAAGATGTCGGCGTAGAAGACTGTGTTTATTATGTAGTGCCCAGAAGCAGAATATACTATGGTCATGCAGTCGCAATGACCAACGATGAGGAAGAAGCTACGGAGTGGATGGACAAGCTCTCAGATGTCAAGAAGATCTTAGAAGACATAAAAGACAAAATAGCAGAGAAAATAGGGATAAAGCCAACGTCCATAGCAAATATGACTGTAAATAAGTTTAGAGGGGAAGCCCGTGTGTGTGCAAAGCTACCATACTTAGGGAAAGATAAGTTCAAGGAAATAGCGTCAAAATACGAGTACGACTATTACGACAAGTGTTTCTGGTTTAAATTTGTGAACGAGGAAGATGTGCAAAAAATAAAGGAGGCATTGAAGACAATCAATGAGCTCAGCTAAGCGGAGAACATTCCATCAAATATAAGGATGGAAATGCGTTATAACAAAAAACGGGATCGCTTGAAAAATCGGCACACATCCACATAGATTAAATCCCATAAATTAGCATTCTTGTGAGGGTAAATAGATATATCTTTCTTATGGGATTATATTATTGGGTGACACCCAATGAACTTCGAGGAGTTCAAAAAGGGTTTTGAAAGATTGTGTAGGTCTTTAGGTGGGAAGCTCAAGAAAGAACAGAAAGGGATAACAGAGACTATTACTTGCTACGACATACCTAAAGGACAGAGAGTTGATGTTGATGTACACAAGACCAAAACTATAGGGCTTGTGCTACGTATGCTTGGGGAGGAACTAGAACTCGAAGACCTAAACGTAGCCTCGCTATTCTCTGAAAGCGGAATAGATGTTTGGGCTACGCAAGAGCGTGGGTATGGGGCAGGTACGGGAATAAAAGTAAAAGATGTTAAAGAAATAATGGTATCATACGACAAGGAAGCAAGGAAAGCGTATGTGGACATTTTTACTCACTAATAGACGGTTTTGACAGAGAGAACAGCGTCAATACCCTTCTTTATTTCTTCGTTAGGCTCAAATAGCTTTATTATAGATTTGCCCTTCTCTGTTAATTCATACTTATAAACGACTTTTCCTTGGTGTAATACCCTTTCTTCTTTTACAAGCCCACTCATAACTAGATTATCTAAAATCCTCTGGAGCTCAGAGGAATAATACCCACCATAGCGTTTTACGAACCTAAACGGGATTGGGGAAAGAAACCTCTTCCTAGCCGTATAAAGAAGGTTATGGAGCCTTAGTCTTCCATAAACACTTCCTTTAGAAAGGAGGTAGAGGACTGTAAGTTCCTTGTTTAGGACGTCATCAATTATCATCGGTATTCCCCCTATTTTTTGTTGGAGTTAATTTACGAGCCTTAATACGTATAAGCTCTCGTTCTACAGCCCTCATATCTAGCTTATCCCTTCCATTGACCACGAACCAAGGCACTTCTATGAGCTCTTTTATTCTATACCCTTTAGGATGACCCCAGACCTTGTACGGCACGATAGGGTGTATGTATTCACCAAAAGCTTCCCCGTGGTCTGATGTAACGACTATTTTTCCATTTAGCAACTTGCATAGTTTTTCCACGTATGGAATAGCAAATCTTAGGTTCTCTACGTATCCCTTGAAAGCAACGTCCTTACTAAACTTTCCTTCTTGCACTAGGTCTAGAAGACATCTATCTGGTATTTGATTTACTCTTTTCATAAGAACCTCTTTCACAGCACATGAAAACCCCGTAATAGGTAAGCCCTTGAACTCTTTGAGGAGAGGTACATAGGGCTCGTGTGGTTGCATAAAGTGAATTATGTACCTCTTTCTATCCCCGTATTTCCTCACGTATCTGAGCGTATATTCATAAACAGTCTCTGGGAGGACAGTTTTGAATTGATCGTTCCAGCCGTGGAGCCAAACTGGGACGATCTCGTGGAATAGACCAGATAGGTAATAGTTTACGTAGGGATTTGCGGTAATATAGATTATATCGTCGTATATGGGGTCGTCAGACATAATAGTGTCTATAGAAAACGGAAGCACCCTATACACAAAGTTTTCGAGCAAGAACTCTGGAGTGTTTGATCCCCTAGAGATCCTCTTTTTCAACTCCCCGTCTATGTCCCAATTAACGATTTCCCTAGCAAAGACGTCATACCTACAAGCATCCAGTATAATGAGATAATTCCAGTCCTCATCCAGCACGTAGAAGCCCTTATTTTCATCCCATCCAGCAAATTTAATAAAAAGGGGCTTTAGAAGGTTGAATTTAAGAAAGTTCCACCATCTGAGCCGTTCCATCTTCCTCAATGCGATACTGAGGACATCTCTCATCATACTCATACCTCCGAGACGAACATAACGTTCTCGAAATAGTGCGGTCTTAATCTCTCAAAAACCCCCTTCACAAGAGAGAGAAAACTTCCTCGGTGTTTGTTATCGTAGGTAATTATTGTAGTCTTAGGGAATACGGAGAAATAGATGTCTAAGAGCTCGTTAAAACTCCTCTTGACGTGTGTAGGGTCTCTGTCGTATTCTATGTGCATAGGGTGTGGGGTCACGTTTATCACACGGTATTTTGCCAAGCCCTTCATCTTTGTTAGAGCTATACACAGATCTTTGTTATTTAAATGTTCTATGAACTGGAAGCTAACAACCGTATCCCAGAGTCTATTACCAAAGTCGTAAGAAAGAAAGTCCCCACAGATCTTGTCTTCTGACCACCAGATGTTCTTTAAAGCTTCTTTCGAAATATCGAAATATGTTACCTTATATCCGTAATATTCGAGAAGATAGCCGTGTCTCCCCGTGCCGCAAGCAACATCTAGCACAGTTTTCCCTACAATGTAAGGTAATGCCATCTCTACCTCAGTCAAGACCTCATGGCTTATCTTTCTCTTATTTAGGAAATATGCCTTGTTGTACAACATAAATATCACGTCAGATTGGCGGGCTGTCATCATCTGGTCTCAGACTGGGATAGCTTCATCATCTAGCCCCAGAGAGACGATCAATCGTGCTCCTCTGTTTTTTCATACGCATTCTTCAATGCTTCAATTATTGGTATCTTGTGACCACAAAGTGGGCACTCTATTTCTTTAGATGCACTAGGATGCTCTGTTATGACTAAAATCATGTCGAAACCACACTTAGGACAACGAGCATGTACAAACAGATTGTCTAATAGCTCCTCAATCATTTCTAACCCCCCACAAATATTCATATATAGTCACCCACAAAATGTAATTTAAAGCTCATGAATGAGTCTTCTGTATTTCTTTGCGAGTTTACGTCTCCTTCTAAGAACTTCCTCGTCTGTAGGCAGGTATTTGCCTTCTTCTTGGATTTTCTGCCTCGTTCTTCTAATAGTTTCAAAAATACCTTCATACCTCTTTATCACGTTATAAGGGATGTACTTTATGTATTTGCCGAGATCTGTGAATCTTCGTAGATATAGAATTGTCAAATAGAAATCGGAATTCCTAGCATTGGGATATTTGTATAAAAGCCACTCAACACGCTCTTTTGTCGTTTTTAGTTTGTCTAACAGCTCCTCTTCATCTGGAGAAATTTCATCATATTCATCATATTCTTCAAATTCCCAATCCATACCCTCCACCCAATATTTGTCAAATTATATATATCCTTACTAACATATAACATTTATTGTGGGTGTTGTCCTATGGAGCTAACAAATTGCCCAGTATGTGGTACCCTAATGTATATGGAATTCGATGAAGATGGTATCGTTTTTAAGTGCCAAAAGTGTGAATACAAGTTTAAAATTTCTGTTAGGGGGAGGTCTTTGTGGAAATTGTTAAAAAAGTAAGTTTTGATATGGAGACCCTAATTGAGGAAACAGTAGAAAAATTCTTCGAAAAGGTTAAGGAGACATTAGACAAACTAGAGCACAATGGTATAGTATTGGAGAGTCCAATAGATGCGATCCACTTTGCTGAAAATGCGTGGATAGCCTTTAATGCCGAGCTCAATAAAGCGTTTCTTGAAGCCCTAAATGCTTCTGTAGAGAAAGCTATAGGGATGTTAAATGAATTAGAAATAGCAAAGAGAAGTGAAAACGAATGGATAGGGGGCTAACCGTTCTGGCTGTCCGCTACCTTTGAAGCAAGTAGAACTTTCGGTAGCGGACAACCTTCCCTCCTCTGGCTTCATCGAAGGGCTTTCGGGGGGAACGGTGACTCCCCACATCTCTCAGTCCTCTCAAGCGGTCTCCATTCGGGCTTCTCTACCCCACATATCGGGAACCGCCACATTATAATGAGAGGACTCTTAGGAATATTTAAAATTTACGGGGAGCGGAAGATGGCAAATGTTTCGATTGTTCTAATCAAGAAAACAGCCCATTTTTTGTAGTAGCTCCTACATACTGTTTGACAAAACATATTTATGCTGTATCATAGTATTTTGATACTAGGTGATGTGTATGTACGTTTTGGCAAATGCGTTTAGTATTGGTATGATAGATAACGACGCAACTATTAGCTTCCACAGAGTCTCTTTAAATGAAGTCAAAGAAAAGCTCAGCAATAACAACTTTAAGAGCATTGTCGGGCATCAAACAACTGCAGAACTCCTTTCAGAGCTTATTGGCGTTGAAGTGCAAGTAAACAGAGAAGTGTATAAGTTGAAGAAAGACGACGTCCTTATTGTTGCACAGCTTAAGCAGAGGTTACCAGAAGGCAAAGTCCTCTCTAAAGAAGAAGTTGAGGAGATGTACAATAAGGGTTTTGTAGAATTCTGGGAGGTTAAGATAATAAGATAATCCACTCTGTTTTTGACTCTTTAGGTGACACTAATGGATGAGGACTATTTTAGACATCTAAAACTCCTTCACGATGAGAGAAATTCTCTTCTTTATTGGTATCCAAAGATAAAAGATATAGCACCAACTCCGAAAACCAAGTGGGTTGAAGGAGACATAATCGGTGCAACGATAAGAGCCAACGCCGATGCAGCACTACCACGAGGCATGTATCCAAAAATACGAAAGATCGCAAGAGAGTTCGGATATCCAGTATTCATTAGAACTGATATAGATTCAGATAAGCACAACTACAAAAATACGTGCTTCGTAGAGAGCGAGGACAAGCTCCTAGGCAACATAATGGAGATGTTAGCAAACATAATTGCCTTCAAAGAGCTCTATCCTAGAGCAATCTGTGTACGAGAGTACGTAGAGCTTGATTGGAAATTCAAAGCGTTCTGGGGAGAGCTACCGATAGCTCCAGAAGTTAGAGTGATGATCCGAAACCACGAGATAGAGAGATGGTTCTTCTATTGGGTCGAAGACGCAATAAAAATGCCAAGCGTGTCGAACTGGAGAGAACTCCTCGCTGAGATGCGACAGATTGCAGAGGATGAACAAGACAAGTTCCTAAGCATAGCAGAGAGAGTTGCAAAAGTCTTTGACGGCTATTGGAGCGTTGACTTTGCAAGAACACGAAAAGGAAATTGGATCCTAATAGACATGGCACTTGGAGAGGTCTCTTGGACACCAGAAGACACAAAGAAGAAGAGTAGAAAAAATTTGTTTAGTAGTTTGTTGGAAGGTTCAGAGGGTGATTCAAATGGGAAAGTATAATTATGTGGTTTTTGATGGAGAAACATACGTTTCTCAAGAGTACGTTAAAGCAGTAGCGTATGTACTCCAGAAGCTCTCCCATATTACAAAAAAGCCCATATTAGCATGGGTAATCTGGGATGACCAGTTAAAGAAGTTTGATATTGATGTTGATGCGGACATAGATGTCGTAGAAAAGCTACGAAAATGGGTCTGGGATACAGAATACGATGACTATGTTCATATTGGTATAATTCCCAAGACTGTAAAGAATAGGTTGAAAAAGTTGTTGGATATTGAATAGGGTGATAAAAGTGGATAGGGTTGTATATAAAAGTTTAGTACCCCAACAATATCTCTTTGAGTTGGGGTTTGAAGGAAAGATGAGAGCAGCACAGATCTACATAATAAATGAAGCCGTTAAAAAAGAGCTTGGGGCAAGCTTAGTGTACACTTACGATGGGAAGTATTGGATTCGAACTTCTGGAGGCTCGTATTGGAAGCGTGGACGCCATTATTACAAGTTCCTCACGGAAAACGTGTTCAACATAATTGGTGTTATAGAAAAGGATAGAGAAAAGTTTAGAAAGTTTTTCTTTGGGGGGAGGAAATGATGAGGCAAACCCTAACATGTGATCTTTTCCATATATCTTCTAAGAGGATATATATAGAAGCACTAGTGAATCTTGATGGCTATACAGTCCTAAGCAGAAAGCTCCTTATGAATTCTGTCGAGATTTCAATTGACGAGGCAATAAAAATATTTATGAAGAACCTATATGAAGTTGTTCCAGCGTTCAACGTGTACATATCTACGTCAGAGGGGCTAAAGAATATAGCCTCGTGGATTTTTGGAATCTCAAAGAATGAAATCGAAGAGTTTGGGATAAACCCACAGACGTTCTTTCCGACGTTATTAAAGAAGATATGGAGCGATGTAGTGTTCATTGTCTCAATGAACCTTGTACGCAAGTACAAGATTGATGACCTTGACGTCATAGTGGGCTTTGAGAGAGACAACATTGATTCAATCGAGTATATAGACAACACAGAAGATATCCTCAAGGAACCGAAGACAGTCAAGTCTATAAAGAGGTACACGGTGAAGCACGTCCCAGAGATAGATTCTGGAGAGGGGGATATCTACGGCAAGGAAATAATAGAAATAACCTTCGAAGACGGTACCGCTTTAAGCTTTGAGATATCTGGTTGGGACTTTGAAGTAAAGAAAATAAAAAATGCAGTAGCAAAGAAATTGCCTAGGAAGTCCCAAATAGAACGTGTGATTAAGAATTATGATAAGACAATAGAGGAGTTAGACTCCTTATTTTAAAGGTATGGAGGGAAATAGTATGGAGGTAAATATTTTGTATGCCGTAAGAGATAAGGATAGGTTTGTGCAAGTCTGTACGGGTGGGAAAGCTACAATAGAAGTTAATGGTATGATGGTATTCCTAAGAAATAAAGACGACATAAAGTTTGTGATAGAACAGCTCAAGGAAGGACTCAAAAGGGTAGAAGTAGAAGGAGAGGAATAAAATGAGTAGGATGTTCGATATAGTCAGCAAGACTTGGAATCCAGTCACGGGATGCCTACATTTCTGCAAATATTGCTGGGCTCGTAGATTTGTTGAGAAACGCCTAAAACACACTTCAAAGTATAGACACGGCTTCAGCCCAAGAATGCATTTCTTCGAGTTTGACAAGGAGTTCAACCGTGACTGCGTATTTGTCTGTGATATGGGAGATCTCTTTGGTGATTGGGTACCAGATGACTGGATCCTAAGAGTGATAGAGCACATCAAAAAGTTTCCAGAATCATGCTTTTTGTTTCTGACCAAGAACCCAAAGAGATACCACGAATTCCTAAAGCATTTTCCAGAAAACGCATTTTTAGGGGCTACCGTTGAAACAAATAAGGACGACCTCTACAGAGAACACAAAATATCCCGTGCCCCACTACCCTCGGAGAGATACAGATATATGAGAGATTTAAGGTGGCATAACAAGTTTGTCTCAGTAGAACCCATTCTTGACTTCGATCTTGGAGTTTTCATTCGATGGATCCGTGATATAAGACCAAAGTTCGTTTACATCGGTTACGACAACTATAACTTTGGGTTACCCGAACCCCCGCTTGAGAAGACAAAGAAACTCATTGAAGAACTAGAGAAGTTCACAGAGGTCAGAGTAAAGACATTGAGAGAAAAGAAAACTGCGACAAATCCCTAACCCTTTTATTATTTTTTACATGTTATATTATACTGTATGAGCAAGAGGATCGAAAAACTAGAAGAGGAACTGGGAAGGATAATCCATTCAAAGACAGAGGAGATTAGGAGAGTATCAGTAGATGAGTTTTTAAGACACGTAGAGAGAGTAGTAGCGACCCTAGAGACCATTGACACAACCGTTTGGAATACTAAGACTGCTATTTTTATTTTAGCCCTCTATATGAGACCTCCAAGTCTAGCTTTTGTCAGAGCTACGGTAGAGGGTTTAAGGGGAGAGGTCAAGGTAATAATCTCTCAAAACAAGTACACGATCACGTTTGACGAGTTTTATGACATTATGGGAGCAATTTACCACAAAAAGAGTCACAAACCCCCAAGGATTCTTGTAAACTACATCCCAGTATCCTATGACTATTACGTTGTGACGTCAGAAATTTCAAAAAACTGGGTTCACAAAGCAGTATTGAAGAAAGTAGAGTGGTATGTGTACAAATCCAAGTCACCAGTTTTTGCGAACATATCTCACATCCTCAATATGAATATTTAAGTCTTGTTTTGCGTACTAAATTATTAGGTGATAATATGGCAAGGTACGAGACAAGATTCTCAAGATGGCTTTCTAAACTCGAAGATGAAAGCCCATCATCACTAGTAAAGAGGACGTTTGTCGGCTTTGTCAAAGTATATACAAAGTATAGAAGACCTAGAGGACGAGAATATGCACTCTTTGAAGTTAGGAACTACATAAACAATAAGATTTGCACGTTTTTCCTAGCACCGAGATATGATAAAGTAGCAATCTTTTACGAGAGAAAGCCTCTGGAGACAGTCCCAATGGACGAAGAGGGTGCAAAAAGGGCGTGGGAGATATTCAAGGAATATTGTAGGTAGTCCTATATACTAAAAACCCAGAGTAAAGACACACATTTATATTATTATGAAGGAATAATATAGTATAGGTGATAATTATGCCTTCAATTATAAGATGGGTCAAGCCAAAGGGTGCGAAAAAGTATCACGTCACCCTAACTAGAGGAGGAAAAATAGAGCACTACGCCGTTGATGACATAGTCGTTGATACTGGTTCTGAAATAAGGGTCGGGGGAGAAGAAGAAAGCAGAGGCTGGATTATCACAGACGTGCCTTGTAGAATTGTTAAGCTTGAAATTCTTGGAAAAATAGAGGAAGTCTTAGCATGTACCAGAAAGAGCATAAGCGAACTCAGAGAGAAGGTTAAATACATTTGATGGTGGTTGAAGTGGCTGGGTTTGAGGATGTTGTTAGAGATATAAAGGCTCTCGTTAGGGAAGCCCTCCGAAGGGGAGAGGCTGAAAAGGAAATCTATGAGACCCTTTTCGAGGATGTTACAGTAAATAGTGATCAAGAATATAAAGAGCTAGTTGACGAAGACATACCATCAGCATTGAGAAAAGCACTAGAAAAAGTTGGACTTATATGTACGATATATCACAAGAGAGAAGCTATTTCGGGTTTCGAGTACCTTGCAAACTGTGTAACCAAGACTGGAAGGAAAATGGCACTCGGATTTGACGTGGACATTCGTGAGTTTGAGTCTATTGGGGCTGGGGAAGTCGAGCTATTGGTTGGATACGCTGCTAGAGACACAGAATGGTCTCCATCAAGGCTTGTCTATTATCACGAGGTATAACCTAGCTTTTTGACATGTTTTCCTTGTTTTCTATTTTTGATGTAGTAGATACTACTTCTTCTTATAACCCAAAATTTAAGTATGGACTAATCTTTTGACAAATATGTATGGTGGACATAACGAGACATCCTAGAGTGAGGTTTAAGAGTGATTGGAGAAATCGTGTAGCTGAGGCTATTTACGAAACAGTAAATGAGCTTTTGAATGAAGGCGTAAATCAATTTACAGTTCGTCAGCTCTTCTATCAGCTTGTGAGTAAAGGCGTATTTGAGTCAACGAGACAGAACTACAAGAATTTCGACGCAACACTAGTAAAACTTAGAGAAGAAGACCCTTGGCTTGATTCTAAGTTCATAGACAGCAGTAAACCAAGGTTCGAGTATTACATGCGTACATATTGGGAAGGACAGCAATATTTTGTTGAAATCTGGATAGAGAAAGACGCTTTACGAGGGTTCTTTGAACCCTATGCACGAAGATACAACGTAAACCTCGTAGTATGCCGTGGGTATCCTAGCGTCACTAGGCTCAGAGAAGCAAAGGAGCAAAGCCATGTACCTCCAGATGTTAGGTATATAGTTCTGTATTTTGGAGATTTTGACCCATCAGGGGAAGATATATTCCGATGGATAAACGAAGAGCTAAGACCCTACAATATAGAGGTAATAAAAGTGGCACTAACGAGGGAACAAGTAGAGCAGTACAACTTGCCTCCTATGATTCCAAAGTCCTCAGACCCAAGGTATAGAAGACATGTAGAGAGATACGGAGAAGTAGCAGTAGAACTGGACGCACTACACCCAGCAACATTGAGAGAGATCATAAGGAATGCAATCCTACAGTATATGAACGTGGATCAGAGGCTAAACGTAGAAGTCGAGGAGGAAATATACGGAGAAGTGTTTATAGTTGTGGACGACGTTCTAAGCGAAATAAGGGCTAGGCTGACAGAGATTGCTCGTGAAAGGATAAGGAACCAAGTAATGCAGAACCTACCGCAAGTGAGGGAAGAGCTTAAGAGACGCATAGAGGCTGGAGAAGAAATAGACGTTAGAGAGTTATATGATAGAGAGGAGGTAATAGAAGAGATTAGAAGGGAGTTAAGGAGGGTTATTTGTGAGGAAGAGAGCTAAAGTTTATCTAGTAGAGACCCAAGGGAAGAAGGATGCTGTGATTTTCTGTCCCCATATAAACGAGTGCAAAAAAGGAATCCAGAAATGCCCCCTAGCAAAGAAGTATAGAGCAATGGGGTATAGAATAGTGTGTTTAAACCCCCAATTTTATTCCGAGAGTCTGTTTAAGAATAAAGGAGCAAAATTCCTTGAAGAGATTTTTGGTGATGAAGCATGAATGTGACATTAGTAACCCCCGATATTAAATATTCTTGTGGGATTTGGCGATATACGCTTTCCATAGAACCAGAGCTAAGAAAGCTTGGACTAAACGTCCAGACAAAGGTAATTAGGAAGATAGAAAAAGAGTTTATGGGGAAGAAGTTTGGAGGATTTATATCATTAATGCTCCTCTCAATGCTCACGAAGCCGAATACAGAGATAGTGCACTCAACAAGCGTCTGGACTGTGACAAAGAGCACAAACGTGGTAACACTACATGACATAATTCCGATAAAGTACCCAGACGTCTATATGGCAGAGTTCGGTGTAAGGCTCATATATACGTTTTATTTCACCCTAACAAAACACGTGGACACGATTATTGTCCCATCAAAAGCAGTAGCAAGGGATGTTGAGAGAATCCTCGACATAGACAGAGATAGAATACACGTAGTCTATGAGGGAGTGGACTTCAACAAGTTCTACCCAGACCCAAGACCACCAGAGGGAATGGATAAAGAAAAAATAAATCTCGTAATGGTTGGGGAGATGGATCCACGCAAGAAATACGAAATAGTATTCGAAGCTGTATCACAGCTCGATGATAACGTTGTTGCTCACCATATAGGGAGTGTAGGGGCTTGGAAAAAGAGATCTAAAGAATTATTGGAATGGCAAAGGAAATATCCAGATAAAATAAAGATCCATGGAAGACTTAGCGATGAAAACTTAAGGAGATGGCTTAGCAACGCAGATTTCTTTGTATTTCCTTCGTTGGACGAGGGGTTTGGACTCCCCACGATAGAGGCTATGGCTTGCGGGACAAACGTCATCCTAACGGACATCCCCGTGTTTAGGGAGATCGCTGGGGACATGGCATCAGCGTATTTCAAACCAGACCCAGAGGACTTTATTAAAGCCCTAGAAAGGGCACAGAAGAATAGGAAGAGACCAGAAGAACTCATAGCCTACGCAAGGAAGTTCACGTGGGAGAGGACAGCAAAGGAGACAGTAGAAGTTTATAGGAGGGTGGTGGAATGAGAATTCTCCAACTCTCCTTCAATAGTGCAAAGACGTTTAAGCAAAGGCTATACGGAGTCTCTATGTACACCCTAGGCACAAACAGAATTCTAAAGGAGATCGGTGATGTTGACCTATATGTAGTAGCTCCTACATTATTCTACGCAAGGGGGAGACCACAAGAGAGCTACCTAAGACCGAAGTTCGGCACGGAAAAACTCTCTGATGGAGTTTACATAAGATATACGTCTCCGTCAAGGTTTCTCAGATATGTCCTCGGATTCCTAAGACACAGAGAGTTCTATATGCCTTTATACAACACATACCCAACGTTAGAGTCCATAGGCATAAACGACAGCTATGATGTGATATTCTTTGAGTTCTTTTCCTTCATAAATGCCATAAAGAAAACAAAGGCTCTAAAGGTCTATAGGTCTCACGAAATATACGCAGAATATAGGTCTTCTAAGGTAAAGGAGATGGAACGTGAAGCCTTTGAGCAATCCGACATCATAATGCCCCCCTCAAGTATGGATAAGTCCATAATAGTGGATATGTACGGTATAGACGAGGACAAGATACATCCTATCCCTATACCCATAGAAATTAAGAAAATACCGAAAAAGGATTATGTAGATAAAGAAAAACTGATAGCAGTATTCTCTGGGTTCCCGCACAAGTACAACATTGAGGCAATAGAGTTTTTGAAGTTAGTTGCAGAAAGCACTCCATACGTAGAATACCACATCTTTGGAGCGTTCAATCCGAAGATGTTCGGCTGGATACCACCAAATATGATATTCCACGGCTTCGTACCGAGGAAAGATTATGAAAAGATGCTTTTAGTAGCGGATGTAGCAGTAATGCCAATTAAACAGAGACACGGCATAAACGTAAGGGTAGCGGAATATCTTCAGTATGGGCTTCCTATAATAGCAACACCAGAGGCTGTAAGGGGATATGACTTCGAACCAAATAAACACTACATAGCGTATGAAAAGGGGCTAGAGTTTGAAGAAGCACTACAAAAAGCCCTAGATGGAAAGTTTAGAGAAAGAATAATCAAAAATGCAGTAGAACATGCTAGGGAAAACCTTAACCCTCAAAAACTAGCAGAAAAAGTGGGAAAAATAATAGGATAACAGAGCTTACGATTTTCTTCTTTTCCTTATTTTTAATATTCCTCCGTTGCTAGTTCTGCCATCTTCTTTAATACTTTAGTACAGAACCCCTCGTAGTCTTCTGGTGCCCATTTGGGCAACTCATCATACTCCTTGAAAACAGGGGTCTCGTAGGTGACTTTACCAGAGAGCCCTTCAACCTTAAACTTCATCCAATAAGTATCTCCCAGAAGTTTTAAGTCGAACTTAGCGTTGTAGATACCAAGCTCTTTTTCAAGCTTTGAAGCAATGTTATTACATCTTTTACGAATTTCACTTAGAACACGCCTTCCAACCATAGCCATCACCCTATATTACACTATTGCAAAAAACGTTTATAAAGAATATCGAGACAAAATTAGAAAAAGAAGAAATGATGAAATCACTTCTTCCTAACGAACCTCTTGTTCTCTCCGTCCCATATGGTCTCTTTGAGGAACCCTTTTCTCCTAACGAATCTCCTACTCTTGTCTCTCACTTCTTCTATGGTGTCCTTGACAACCTCTATTATTGCCAATATGGACACAATAATCACTAGTATTCCAAATATAAGGAACCATTGATAGCTTACTACTCTCACCGAGGAGTTTGCAACGTTGTTCTCCAAATATAGGTCATATCCAGCGTATTGAGCCGTTACTTCGTGCCAAGACGTAGGAGAGCGTACTATCCAGAACATTATTGGATTCAAAGGTGCAGTAGCCTCTAGCGTAATAATCTTGTGGGGTTCTAGGGTTATCTCGTGCCACTTTACAAGTTCACCAGTTTTGTTGTCTATTAGCGTTATCCAGCCCACTCCTCCCCCAGCTTCGACGTTACTGATGACATTTACGACAAATCTAATTGGGTAGCTTTCTATTGCTATTGATGGGGCATCTATTATCTCTATCTTAACATCTGGGTCTATCTGTATCACTAGCTCCATGTGGTTGTTACATCCGAAGTCGTCCCAAGGATGCGTAATGTTAGCCCTAACGAGGATCCTAGAGCTCCATGGCACCTTTATAGTTATGTTTCTCCAAGCTGTACCAGCCTCAATAGCCCCTATGTAGTCTATACCGCTCTGCTCTACACAGTATTCTTTCTTCTCTATGTCGAACTTCTCGATAGTCCACTCAAGGGTTACTGGGTTTTCGGCAGTCCTCGTTGGTATTACGATACCTATTTCAATTTCTACGAGGTCTTCGGGCAATAGTGCCCATGGTCTCTTTTGTTCTACAGCTATCCACTCTACGAATACTCTGATATCAACGTAAGGTCTTAAGAACACGCTGTTACTCCATACCTCATTATTCGTAATGTTAGTATCACTTTCATAACTCGTTATGTTTGCAAGAACCTTGTAGTAACCCCTCTCAGCGATGTTTAGGCTTATCCATTTGTATATTGTGTTGACGCCTTCGGATAGCGTTATTGAGTCTGTCTTATTAACAAACCACGTATCGTTATCCTCATAGTACACTCCTAGCTGGACAGAAATTGTCTGAGGAGTATTTGTCCATATTGTGAGTATTGCTAGGTGGCTGACATCTCCAAAGAAAGACCCTAGACCTCTATGCGTTATGAAGCGTACTCCCTTAACGAATACCTCTGAAGTAGAGAAGTTGGAAGTCCAAGGTGTTGTATGGACAAAGTAGTAGTGTTGCGTCATATCGAGTTGAGACTCGATGTGATACGTTTCGTTGAGGTATGGGTTGTACGCATCTATCGTGTACTCTATTGTCGTATTAGCTGGTACTAGGAAGTAGGCAAGCCCAGCACCGTCAGTTATGCCCGTAGCAATAGTAGTACTTCCTACGACGTCTATGACGGAGACATTGGCGTTATAGAACGGGCATCCGTCGCTGTAAAGCAACTGTAGGCTTAACCAGTAGTACTGAGTCCCGTTTATTTCTATAGGTGCATTGATGGAGTCGTTTAACGGTGGTAGAGGGATACCAGAGGCATTCGTTGGAACCATTGGGAGCGTTATTACGGTGCTGTTGTTGTATATTTGGACTCTCTTTGGTATAGCGTTGTACACAGAGTGGCTACCACTTATGTTATAGAGTCCTAATGCTGGTAGGGAAATCTCAGCATACCCAGTATCATTTGTAACGACAGACCACGAGAGATTACCCTTCTCAAAGACAACTGTTACATTAGCCACTCCACTACCGTTGATCACGTCATAGGCATAAACAGTCACATTTACGGCGTAGTCTTTGGGGAATAGGGGAGATGGGTAGTATATTACTATATACTCATCGTTTTCCTTGTAGTTGTCCTCCTCAGCTTGTGTTATCTTACCAATGATTTCTACGTAAGCCGTAATGTTATGGTTCCTCATAAAGTCTATTGCTTTGTCAATATACTCTGAAATGTCGTATATCTTGTAGATCGTCTCATTCTCAGTTAGATAAACAGTATCGGTAAACGTGTTGCTTAAGGATACATTTTCGACGCCGTCCTCGAAGTACTTGACATAGACCCCTAATTCATAGGTAATGCTCTGGTTTGCCGTTGAGTTGATCGCAACGGTTACGTAGTGCGGTAATGTGCTTGTAGTCTTAATACCGTCGAGATATACTTCTATCCTAGCATCTTGAGCTTCTTTATAGAAGTATCTAAACGTAAACGTCTCGTTAGGCTCCAAAACACCAACATCCAAAGGATCAAAGAGCTCTATGTTGTTAACCGTTATATAGTAATAGAGTTTCCCACTTGGGCTGTTATTATAGTCTATGACGTCAGTCAGCTCAAAGGCGTTAGTAAGGTCATTAATGACATCCCCGTTTGCAAAGATACCTTCAGCCTTTAACATAGGATAGTACATATCTACGAACTCCACCCTATCTATCTTAATCAGCATACCTCCCCAGTCGTAGTTTATCGTAGCAGTATATCCGTAATCTCCCAAGGGCTCGAACTCTTTCTTAAGGAGCACTTTAGTTTCTATGTCTATGTCTGCATAGTAACCAACTTTATTTCCGAAGTCAATGGTTAACTCTTCTGTTCCAAAGATAAACGCAAAGTCAACATAGGCACCGTCCTCGCCAACCATAGTGTTGTATTCCTTTCCATTGATAATTACTTTATCTACTGTCTCAGCAATCTCCGCTGGGTCTGTGATCTTCCTAGAAGCGAGGATACTTTTAATTACTGTCCCACTAGAACCGATAAGGGTAACGACGTCCATTTTAGCATTTCCAATAGTTGCAAGCCACTCCCAGAAGGAGTTTTCAGCCTTAACAACGGTTAAAGTGACAATGTCAATACCCCTAATCCTAAGCTTGTTGACCTCTAAGTTGTATTTAGCTGCTATTGTATCAGAGATTAGCTCGTCAAGCTTGATGTGTGGGGTATATCCTTCGGAAATTAGTTCTTCGTACTCTTCCCAAGTCCTACTGGGATATATAACCTTATAACCCACGTCAACATATCCTTGGTCTTTGAAGTAGTTCAATATATTGTTATAGTATTCCTCTACGTTGTCAGCCTCCTCAAGTGGGAGTATTAGCTGTATAACTGTGTACTTGTTTCCTTGAGGATCCTCAATTACTGGTGCTAGTATTACCCAGTTCTGTACATTTACTTCGTTGAGACCTCCCCAATCAGCAAGAACGTTGTCTAGACCTCCCCATACTGCTATTGTTGTACCCACGATGCCATAGATCCTAGTTGGAGTCTGTGAGGTCGTAGGTATTCTGCCTATATTTACAGAGTGGTTCAAGGCATACAAGCCCAACACTCTGTTTGCAATTTTAGAGTACGTCTTAGCCCCTATGCCTATGCCATCTCCTAGTTCTATAGGAATGCCATATATGCCAAGAGCCCTATTATCGCTGTCGTATATCACAGCGGAAGTATGTATAGACGTCTTTAGGTAGAGTATTAAATCGTCGCTGATGTAGATCGAGTTATTGAAAGATATATGCACCGTAGTCCCAGTCCATGTAGAACCTTCTACAAAGTACTGTGGGGGCACGAAGTGCGTAGTACTTGCAGAGGCTACAAAGTTCTCAGAGGCACCAATACCCTCCTTACTTAAAGCGTCTTTTATCTCACTACCAGATATAAGCTTGAACTCCGTTACTTCGGCATTTTCAGAGTGGAATGCCTCTCCAGAGACAAGACCCTTGTTGAGCATTTCTGAGAGCCTACCCTCTTTAATATCTGGGTCATCTACCAAGTTTAGAGAAATAGGCTTGACGTCAACTTCATTTATTGTAACTCTACCAGAATAGAAATACAAGTGCCAATCTCTTGTGGGGGATATAAATTGTATTGCATCCGATAGGCTATATGACTCTTTATAACATTCTAGGGTACCCCAAAACCTAACTCTGGGGTTCGATGACTGAACATCTCTTTTGACAACAATATAGAGCGAGTTACCCAAGAAGACGTAGTTTGCTTGAGGGCTTACCGCAGCGGCACTCCATTGAGTGCTTCCAGCACCAGCAAAGTCAATAGTTATTGTCTGGTTCGTAAGCACGTCGTATATTATTCCACGTCCAATTGTATCGGAGTCTCTGTGAGTACATAGTGCGAATATCTCTGTGACTTGGGGGATCCATCTGTCGTAGAACGGGTTGTATATCCATGACCCGTCTGGTGCCACTTTCTCCTCGTATATTACTTTAAATTCATTAGTCGTTACGTTATAGTAGGCTATTATCACCCACCCGTTTTCTGTGCCTCCTATTATATATCCTACGTTGTAAGGGTCACTTATACCCAGAGCCCCAAGTCCTCCGCTGTCTGGGATCTGGTAGTGTACGACCCTAATGTAAGTTTCGTTCTCTGAGCTCCACTTCCATACATCCATATACGGATAGTCCAGCCCACCGACAACTATGTACTTGCCATCAAGCGTTATGTGAAGCCTCCTCCCGTAGTTCCCAGACTCTTGATGTTCAAATATTTTAACGTACTTGTTCTGTATGGGATCATATTTGAAGACAAGGAGCTTACCTTGGGAAATGTGTCCTACAGCGAGGATAGCCCCGCTGTAGTCAAGCTGACATGCATAAAAGTTATTCCCGTTAGTGTCCGTGAAGCCCCAATCAATAGGTATTGTTTCCCAAGTTCCTACCTTGACGACCCTAGCGTTAGTACCGTAAACCCTCACATCCTCGATCATCCTACTACCATCAGCAGAGAAGAACCCAACACGACCCCAGACCTTATTCCCGTTTAAGTCGAAGGTATCACCATCGCTGTCAGCTGTGACCTTAAGCTTTAGCTCACCAGTTTTTACGTCGTAGAGGTAGGCACTAGAACTCGAAAATATGGATATATAGTTTCCCCTAATGTCTCCATGACCACCGAACACAGCAACAGTATTCTCATCGGGGAACTTAGCCATATATGCCCTATGAGTGATACCCCACAGCTTTATTACTGAGACTCTGGGGAGGTTAAGGTCTGCTATGGAGGAGACATCACTACTACCGTTTACAGCGAGTACTTTAGGAGTGATAGGTGCAAGAACGCCTAACAATAATATGGCAATGATGATTGCTGAGAATAATCTCTTGACCCTCTTCATGTTTGTCACCTAATTAAAATATTTATTATAGGATAATATAATATTTGCACCAGAATATATATTGAGACCTCTTGTAAGCCAAGCCCGAAGTAAGTTATATTTTCCTTAATAATCATATTATTTTATAGTTGGGTGAGGATCATGAGAAGGAAGAGAATACTCAACATACTCATAATGTCATTGCTCTTACTATCAGTAATAACACCCGTAGTGTTCTACCAGACTCCAGAAATAAAAGCAACGACATCCACTACCCAAATACCTACTGTAGAGTATGGGCGTTACAACATATCTGATTATAGGTTACTAATAATTGTACTTGACGGCGTCAAGTTTGACCACGTCAATAGCAAGTACATGCCTTTTATTGCAGATTATCTTAAACCACGCTCACTATGGATTTGGGGATACACACTATTGCAGTCGGTTACGAGACCCTATAGGGCTCTCCTCGCAAGCGGAGCCGTGCCTTGGTTCACGGGGATAGACACCAACGATAGAACATCAATCTGGACGGGGCTTAAGACAATAGTTGACGAAGTCCACGATATGGGCTATACGACTGTAGCGGTCATAGATGGCACGGGCTATGCGTTCTTCACATCCGAAGACGATGCCGTGTGGACTACGGGATATAAAGCCTCTTGGAGTGACTACATAGTTTTTGGCGGATTGTACTCGTCTGATCAGCCACCATCGCTTGTTGCGAACTACACTCTTGATATGATGGATACACACCCAGATTGGAAACTCCTCTGGGTAGAGATGCACGCTCCAGACACCGTGGGTCACCGTGAGGGCGGTTGGGAGTCTGGTAATTATACCAGAATGGTTACGGAGAGCGATGCTGCGGTAAGGAGAATATACGAAGGTCTTGAGGAGAGAGGCATCCTAAACGAGACTATAATACTCATAACCACAGACCACGGAGGTCACGATATCACCCATGGCGACGTTATAGAGTATGATATGAGGATCTGGGGACTCATTCACACACCCGATGAAGCCATCGTGGGAGAGTATGAGTATGCATCACCAATAGATCTTACAGCGACAGTCGCATATCTTATGGGAATACCATTGTCAGAATATGCTGTTGGGACTACTTTGGCTGGTGGAGCAGAAGTCTCTTATAATGTTGTCAATATACTAAACACAGATCCCACACATACCACTCCAGTAAAATTACCTAATGGCACGTCTGTCAATGCAGATCACCTAGTTATTGGCAACGGTTATTACACATTGTTATTTACGCTACTGAATGACACAACATACTCACATGATCTTGGTGCTGTTACTTACGGTTATTTGGTAGCTACTCCTACAACGGGACATCAGTTCGTTGGTTATGCTGGTGGAAGTGGGGCTAATCCTACTAGGAGTGATTTGATAAACAAAAATCTACCAGATAGACTTAATACAATATATACATCTGCAACAAACTACTACCCAACGGTATTTGCTCTTCTTGATGAGTCTTCTGGAGACCTTAGCGGTGTTGGAAGGGTTATCACGGGTTCGGACTTTGGAAACGGGGTAACAAACCCATCGAATGACCTAGTGGAGAGAAACCTTACAATAGAGAAGTATGGCAATGCTACAGTCCTCAAATATTATGCAAAAACAATTAACGCTGGATTTACGGGAAGTTACTCTATGGAAGTAAATATTGCTACGTATGTTATTCCTAACACACCATTCATAATCCACGAGGTAAACATAACAAACCTCGATAGCGTCAATATAGAGGGCTATAATATTGGCATAAGAGCCTCAGTAGAGACAGCGTATCATAGCCAAAATTTCGTCTTTCTCGGTGACTCTGGGGATATAGTCAACGAAGTTACTGGACTAACTACGCCAACGCTTTATGATGGATATAGGGGTACTGCGGTACTATATAAGGACGCTGATACTAACCATGAGAGAGTTGTGAGAGGATTCTTCTTGCTTAGTTATGATAACGGTACACCGAGGGTTAAAGTAGGAGGATCAACACTTAACATTATGCTCTCTAACGTGACTATAAGCCCCAGTCAGAGTTTCCGTTATGTGATAGTGGAGTTCAGTAGCTTTAGCAGAGATGACATTACGGAAATAGTTAAGCTTACTAAGATGCTTTGGAGCTACATAGAGAACCATGGTGCTAACGTCTTACAGAATATGTTCCTTAAAGCTTCACCGTTAATAGCAGTTCGTTATGGCAATGAATCTTCGTATCCAATTCACATAGTGGCTGATTGGGGATACGATCCAGTAAACAGTACTGTTAGAGCAGTAGTGTACGCTCCTTCTGGAGAATGGAGTACTATTGAAATACAAGTCCCTTCAAACACTAGTGCCGTCGAGAGCGTTGTTTGTAATGCAACCGACTATAATTGGTACTTTGACAAGGTTAGAGGAGTCTTGGTAGTGAAGGTACTACATAGTTCTCCCGTAGAGGTCGTTGTGACTTTTACAAAGAAGTTATACAGCATTCCAGTAAGAATTATCGAGAGGAGCGGTAGTGATTTAACTGACTATGCGGTAAGGATAGAACTTAATGCCACAAACTTCCTAGCATGGGGGGCAACATCCTCTGGAAACGGATCGGATATCTATTTCATTGACGAGGACGGTAACCCATTATACTACTGGATAGAGAGCTTTGATGTTGTTAACAAGGAGGCTCTGATATGGGTTAAGGTACCATCTTTACCAGCAAACTCAGAGAAGACGG